>JAEEGL015451643.1_pt1 | contig 24357 bp, 18 predicted proteins | sample 9134231 | NCBI WGS metagenome assembly JAEEGL01 (sample SAMN16246548, study PRJNA631951) | gut metagenome | biome: gut microbiome; feature: rumen; material: fiber-attached | host: Bos | place: Iran: Karaj | collected 2018-10
ATTGAATGCCTCCTGTCGGAATCGAACCAACGACACGGGGATTTTCAGTCCCCTGCTCTACCAACTGAGCTAAAGAGGCATACGACCTGGATGGGGCTCGAACCCACGACCTCCGCCGTGACAGGGCGGCGTTCTAAACCAACTGAACTACCAGGCCATTTTATCTGTCGGAATCATTGTTTCCGTCAGACGACTTTGTTATTATACCGCAAACACTCGAAAAAGTCAATAGAAAATCGAAAAAAAATCAAGTTTTGGCGTTTTGTACAGAAAAAATCAAAAGTAATGCGGAAACTGATCGTATAAACTGAATATTACGGCAGGGGAGTTAAAAACACTTAATTTAATCCGTTTTCACCGTTTTTTGCAAAGAGCTGGAGCACAGCTGTGCGGAGCGCCTGATGCGCCGGATCTTTCAGCTCAGGGTCGAATGCGAGTAATTGCTTCGCTGCCATTTGCGTTTCGGAGACAAGCGGCATATTGCTGCAAAAGGCTGCCTGCATCAGCGGCGGCATGCCGTGCTGCGCATGACCGAAGAAATCGCCGGGTCCGCGCAGATGCAAATCCTCCTCAGCAATCGCAAAGCCGTTGGTTGTCCGGCTCATGATTTTGAGACGTTCGCGTGCATCTTCGTTTTTGCTGTCTGTGACGAGAATGCAGTAGCTCTGCACCGCACCTCTGCCGACTCTGCCCCGAAGCTGATGCAGCTGTGCCAGACCGAAACGGTCGGCATTTTCAATCAGAATCAGTGTTGCATTCGGAACATCGACGCCGACCTCGACAACCGTTGTACAGACGAGCAGGTCAATTTCATGCGCCTTCATCGCTGCCATGACCGCTTCTTTTTCCGCGGGTTTCATTTTGCCGTGCAGCAAGCCGACGTGATAGTCGGAAAATGCGCCCTGTTTCAGCGTTTCTGCATAGGTCTCCGCAGCCTGCACATTTTCCAGTGTATCGGATTCCTCGATCATCGCGCATACCAGATATGCCTGTTCACCGGCATCGAGATGTGATTTGATGAAACTGTATGCGCGTTCGCGGAAGCCGCCTGTCACGGCAAAGGTCTGAACCGGCAGTCTGCCCTTCGGCATTTCGTCAAGTAACGTAATATCAAGATCGCCGTAAATGATCAGCGCCAGTGTGCGCGGAATCGGCGTTGCAGACATAACGAGCTTATGCGGGCATCCGCCCTTTTCGGCGAGTGCGGCACGCTGAGCAACACCGAAGCGGTGTTGCTCATCCGTGATGACAAGCCCGAGTGTGTGGAAATCAATATCCTTCTGAATGACCGCGTGTGTACCGATTACAACCTGTGCTGTCCCGTCAGCGATCTGCTTTTTGATTTCGCGTTTTTCTTTTGCCTTTGTGGAACCGGTTAGTAAAACGGGCTGAATGCCGAGCGGAGAAAGGAATTCAGTCATTGTATGCAGATGCTGCTGCGCGAGAATCTCGGTCGGCGCCATAAGAACAGTCTGCATCCCGTTTTTGGCGGTGAATGCGGCAGCTGCTGCGGCGACTGCGGTTTTGCCGCTTCCGACGTCGCCCTGGAGGAGCCGGTTCATCGGTTTGCTGCCGCAGAGGTCCTTGCAGATTGTCTGAATGGATTTCTGTTGCGCAGATGTCAGTGAAAACGGCAGATGATCATAGAAATCCTGCATGGATACAGATTCTGACATGGACACAGCCGTCTGTCCGCTGCTTCTGTGCCGAAGCATCAGTGTACCGAGCTGAAATTGCAGCAATTCCTCAAATGCAAGACGGTGCCTTGCAGCTTCAAGTTCGGCTGCGGATTCCGGTCTGTGTACGGCTCGGAGTGCATCCACAAGGGGAATCAGCTGATAATCGTGCATGAGCGAATCGGGCATCGTTTCAACAGGCTGCTGTTCGAGATACATCAGTGCACGCCGGATGTTCGTGCGCATCATGGCGCTCGTCAGACCGGTTGTCTGCGGATAGACCGGCTGCAAAAGCATGGCGCTGCCGACCTTCTGCACCTGCGGGGACTGCATCTCCCTGCGCAGAAATCCGCCTGTGATCTTACCGTAGGCATAGTATTCCTCACCGGATTTCATCGCCTGATAGGTATACGGTGTATTATAAAAGACCAGCAGCATGTCGGAAATGCCGTCCGTTACAACAACACGGTAGATCGTAAAGCCTTTCCGTACAAATGCGACCGCCAGCTTCTGAACGACAGTGCAGCGCACTGCACAAGGGATACCGTTTTCAGCATCGGCGATCAGAACAGGCTTGCTGTAGTCAATATAGGTTCGCGGAAAATGAAACAGCAGGTCATAGGGCGTATGGATGCCGAGCTTATGGTACTTTGCGGCACGCTTTTCGCCGACGCCTGCCAGTGTTTCAATCGGCTGATAGAGTTCATTCATAATGATGCGACCTCGGGTTACAATAATCGGAACAGAAGTACGGTTCCGCTGATTCAGTATACCATATTTATAAAGTACTGTCAAGGAAGCGGTACTGTCCCTGCGGATTTCTGAAAACCGCTTGACATTTTTTTGAAAATATGATAAACTATGAAAGATAAAAGGGAGTAGCCGGCAATCCGTTTGCAGAGGATTGTCGTTCGTGACGTCATACCCGGCACGTTCCCGTGCCCGCACGAACATCAAACGGCAAGACTTTTATCGCACGGTGCCCATTGGGCTGCGGCGCGATAAAGGTCTGTTTTTTTATCTTAGACTCACAGGAAAGGAACGGAACTATGGAGGTCTTATATCAAAATCTGCTTAATCTCGATATCAAAATGGTTATCATGTGGCTGATCGGCGGTGTGCTGATCTATCTCGCAATCAAAAAAGACATGGAGCCGACACTTCTGCTGCCTATGGGCTTTGGCGCGATTCTTGTCAATCTGCCGCTCTCCGGCGCTGTGACGCAGGGGCTGGAGGAAGGTCCGCTCAGTATTTTATATAGTGCAGGCATTGCGAATGAGCTCTTTCCGCTGATTCTGTTCATCGGTATCGGTGCGATGATCGACTTCGGCCCGCTGCTCTCGAATCCTGTTCTGATGCTGTTCGGTGCTGCCGCGCAGTTCGGTATCTTCTTTACGCTCTGTATGGCGTCGATGTTCTTTGATCTGAACGATGCTGCTTCGATTGCGATTATCGGTGCGGCAGACGGTCCGACCTCGATTGTTGTCGGTCAGAAGCTGCAATCGAACTATATCGGCGCGATTATGGTCGCTGCGTATTCCTATATGGCGCTTGTCCCGATCATTCAGCCGCCGATCATCAAGCTGCTCACCACTAAGAATGAGCGCAAGATCCGCATGGAGTATACGCAGAAGCCTGTTTCCAAGACCACGCGCATCCTTTTCCCGATCTGCATCACGATCATTGCTGGTCTGATCGCACCTGCATCGGTTGCACTGGTCGGTTTCCTGATGTTCGGCAACCTGATCCGCGAGTGCGGCGTGCTGGACAGCCTTTCCGAAACAGCGCAGAAGGTGCTTGCAAATCTCGTTACGATTTTCCTCGGTATCACGATTGCTTCGCAGATGCAGGCGGACAAGTTCCTTCAGGTCGATACGCTTCTGATTCTGGGTCTCGGCCTTGTCGCATTTATCTTTGATACGGCAGGCGGCGTGGTATTTGCAAAGATTCTCAATCTGTTCCTCAAGAAGAAGATCAATCCGATGATCGGTGCAGCAGGTATTTCTGCATTCCCGATGTCCGGCAGAGTCGTTCACAAGCTCGCACTGAAAGAGGACCCGACGAATTTCCTGCTGATGCAGGCGACCGGTGTCAATGTATCCGGACAGATCGCATCCGTCATCGCGGGCGGTCTCATCCTCAATTTCTTCCTGCACTGACCGGAAAGGAGTATTGTTATGCTGAATCTGACTGCTTCGTTTGAGCCGATGCATTTTGTAGAGAATCTGCGCTATATGGGCCTCGGTATGCTCGGCATCTTCATTGTCATCGGCGTGATTATGCTGTTGACGATTCTGCTCAATAAGCTGACATCCAAACCGGATGCATCCGATCCGGAGCAAAAGGAGTCATAATGGACGAAAAGGAACAAGTATATGAGCCGATTCTTCCGCCGTCGCCGGAGGATGAAAAGCCGGAGGAGGGCTTTGTGCCTTACTGCGGCTCTGAGGAGGCGGAGCTTGCAGAACGCAAGCCGAATAAAAAGCTGATCCTGCTGCTGATTCTGATTGCTGTTTTTGCAGCCTTACTCCTGATCAGTTTGGTTGCAAGAAAGAATAACTTTTATCATGCTGTTTTGCAGAATCTTCGGTTTGATTATCAGGAGGGTGAAGCTGTTTTCGATGAAAATTTGGAGGCAGCAGGTTCTCGTGCCAGGGCGCTTTCAGAGGAGATCGGCAATCAGAATCTGCGCATTGATGCCGCAATGTATATGTTTGATGAAAAGCAGGAGCTGCAAAATATCATGACCGAATACACCTATTCGCACAATAATGCTGAGGATATTCTCGAAGTAAGAACCGGCTCTGAGAATGCGCTATTCATGAAATCCTTTACCTATCGCAGAGACGGTGTCGGCTATCAGAAGAAATCCGGCAGCAGCTGGAAGAACGATCCGGAAGCATATGTACCGAAGCTCAATGAATATTTCTTCGGCACGGAGGATCACAACGGTATGTATTTTGCATGTCAGCAGTCTTCCGATGTCAGCGTCAGCGGCAAAGATTACACCTGTGAGCTTTGGCTTATGGAGGATCGCAGCGGTTCACAGACGGTCTATACCACGATTTACCGCTATTATGACGGTGCGCGTCTTGCCGGAGTTCGTATTTTGTTTGATTTTGATACAATCATGGAAGTATACGATGTCAAAAATTATGTGATCGGATAATAAAACAGCCGGAGTCAGTTCACAAGCTGCTCCGGCTGTTATGATATTACAGTGTCTGAAAGAACGGTTTTGATCCGACAGCAGAATCAATGATATGCAGTTCCGGCGCAGATTTCTCAAGTATCCTGCGGAACTGCTCAATAATAATCACTTCTGTCTCAAAATGACCGCAGTCAAACAGTGTGAAATTGCGGTTCTGCGCTTCTGCCCAAACGCTGTGCTTGCAGTCGCCGGTGATCAGTGCATCGGCTCCGGCTTGCATTGCATCCTGAATCAGATCACCGCCGCTGCCTGTACACCATGCGATGCGCCGGATTGCGCCGGCTTTTCTTCCGCGGATATAGCGCAGCGAGATGCATCCGAGGGCTTCTTTCAGATTTGCAGCCAGTGCTTCGGCATCAGCCGGCGCCGTGAGATCGGCACAGTTTCCGAGGTTGCGTTCGCCGGAAAGTACGGTGAGCGGATCGTTTTTCTCCTGCATCGGGATAAACTTTCGCAAACGCTGCCCGAATGCATCGTTCAGACCGCCCGCCGCAATATCGAAGCAGGTATGCGAACAGATTGCGCCGATATTATGCCGCACAAGATGCCAGACCGGATGTGACGGTGAAATGCTGCGCAGCGGCGTCCAGATGACGGGATGATGTGCAAGAATCAGATCGGCGTCTTTCTGCACAGCTTCCTCAATGACCGGTATTGTGATATCCAGTGTCAGCACGACCGTTTTGACCGTCTGCTGCGGATCACCGGCGAGCAGCCCCGAATTATCATAGGATTCCTGTAGGGAAAACGGTGCATATTCATCGAGAATCTTATAAATATCCTGTATTGTCATGTATTACCTCCGGCTCGGGCTGAGCCACTGATTGATCTCATCGAGCAGGCTGCGAACAGATGCGTATTCAGCATCATTCCCTGCTTCCAGCAAACCGGCAGCTTTTGTGTGCAGACGCTCCTGCACTCCTGCCATATAGATTTTCGTCAGCGGATCGGAGCGCCGCAGCTTGCCGCAGTAGCGCTGTGCTTCGCTGATTTCCTGCGGCTGTCCGGTGTACTCTGCCTGCATGACGGTATACACATGCGTATCCTTGACGGCTGTTTCCCGAAGCAGTGCAAAGCCGTTTTCTGCAAGCCATGTACGCAGAACCTCCGCTTTTGTCATCGGCTGCAAAATCAGATTGACATTCTTTTTGATAAATGCGGCTTTCGGTGCTGCGAGAATATCACGGATTGTTTCACCGCCCATTCCGGCGATCACGACATCTGTAATGCCGTTGGGATTTACTTTCTCGAACCCGTCCGAGAGCACCAGCCTGATCTGCTGCTCGACATGAAACTTTTTCAGCGTTCCCTTTGCACTATCCAGCGGTCCCTGCTTCACATCCGTTGCAATGACCTGCTTTGCCTTGCCGCTCTGAATCAGATAGGCGGGAAGATAGGCATGATCTGTACCGATATCGCATACAATGTCGCCTTTCAGCATGGACGCACAGCAGAGCAGTCTGGGTGAAATCGGAATCATGAGATCCGCCTCCTTTTCGTTTCTTTTCTATAATTATATCATAAACGGTTGCATTTTGCAACCGATTTTGCTATAATAAAAAGAGATATAAGGCTATCATATACAGAAACAGCCGAAAAACGGAGGTTATCATGAATCAAAGACTACAGACAGCTGTTTTCAGCGCAAAGCAGGCAAAACAGCTCGGTCGGACCGCGTATCATCCGGATACCGGTATACTCTGGTGCAGCTTGTCTGCAACCGGTATCGAATTCGGATTCCGCGGGAAGGAATGCATCCTGACACTGACTGCGGATTCGGCGTATGCAGCGGGCGAAGCAAAGGCTGCACGTTACGCAGTGTACTGTAATGATACGCTTGTAACCGCAGCGCTGCTGACTGAACCGGAACGAACGGTTACAGTGCAGAATCCGGATGAGGAAGAAAAAACTGCGCAGGTACGGCTCGTGAAGCTGTCAGAAGCGATGATGTCCTCGTTCGGTGTGAGAGAAATCCGGATCCTGTCTTCCGATTCCGCAGTGCAGAAATATCAGTACAGTATTTTTGTTTCCGGCGAAAAACTGCCGCATCTGATTGAATTTATCGGAGATTCGATTACCTGCGGCTATGGCATTGACGGGCAGTTTCCTGATGAACCGTTCAAAACTGCCAATGAAAACGCAGTGAAATCCTTTGCTTATCTGACTGCACAGAGGCTGCATGCGGATTACAGCATGGTCTGCTACAGCGGTCACGGCATCATTTCCGGCTATACGGAAACCGGCGAGAGGATGACGCATGAGCTGGTGCCGCCTTATTACGGACTGACCGGATACAGTACCGCAGCAATTGAAGGAAATCGCCGGATTCAGGATGATCTCTGGGATTTTGCGGAACAGCCTGATCTGATTGTGCTGAATCTCGGAACGAACGATGCATCCTATACAGGGGAAGATCCGGAAAAGCAGGCTGCATTTATGCGTGCATACGTTGAATTCCTGAAAAACGTCCGCGAAAAGAATCCTTCTGCACCGCTTCTCTGCACGCTCGGTATCATGGATCAGAAGCTCTGTGATGCTGTTGCACAGGCGGTTGCACACTACATTTCAGAAACCGGAGACTGCCGAGTCAAAAGCATGCGCTTTGAAATGCAGTCTGCGTCAGACGGGTATGCCGTAGACTGGCATCCGTCGGTTATCACACATGAGAAGGCGGCAGATTGTCTTTGCCGCGAAATTCAGGACTGGCTCGGCTGGTGAGAAACCGGAGGATTATATGAGAAATATATTTATGACGGCTTCGGATGCCAAGCATCAGACTGCATCCGGCGCCTTTGATCACAGACTGACCCAGTTTTACGGTGTCAGCGGCGAAGCGCTGGGACCCTACCGGCAGCGGATTATCAATGCGATTGACCGGTTTGCCGTGCTTTACGGTGCGAAGCCGCTCAGAGTGTTCTCGGTCTCCGGCAGAACCGAGCTCGGCGGAAATCATACCGATCATCAGCATGGCAGAGTGCTGGCAGGCGGTATCAGTCTGGATATGATTGCGATTGCGGCACCGTTTGACGGTCCGGAGATTCGCGTCTGCTCCGAGGGATATCCGGAGGTTCGTATTTCGGCGGACGAAACGGCAATGATACCGGATGAGCAGGGGACAACGTCCGCACTGATTCGCGGGATTACGGCGAGATTTGCGGCGCTCGGCAAACCGGTTCGCGGTTTCCATGCATATGTGATCTCAGATGTGCCGAAGGGGAGCGGACTTTCGTCCTCAGCAGCCTTTGAGGTTCTGATCGGAACAATCTGCAATGATTTTTTTGCGGACGGAGCATTTTCGCAGGCGGAGCTTGCCGTGATTTCCCAGTATGCGGAGAATGAATACTTCGGAAAGCCGTGCGGACTGATGGATCAAATGGCATGTGCGCTCGGCGGCGTTTCGGCAATCGACTTTGCCGATCCTGCTGCGCCGAAATGGGAGAAGATACGGCTTGATCTTGCAAAAGAGGGCTATTCGCTCTGTATCATCGACAGCGGTGCGGATCATGCCGGTCTGACCGATGAATATGCAGCAGTTCCGGCGGAAATGAAATCTGTTGCACACATGCTCGGAAAACCTGTGCTGCGCGATACGAATGAATCTGCGTTCTGGGAACAGCTTCCGGCAATCCGCAAAGCCTGCGGAGACAGAGCCGTGCTGCGTGCAATGCATTTTTATCAGGATAACGACCGTGTGACCGAGCAGACTGCTGTACTGCGTGCGGGCAGCTTTGATCGGTTTCTCGCACTTGTCAATGCTTCGGGCAGATCGTCCGAGGCACATCTGCAAAATATTTCGCCGAACGGCAGACCGCAGCAGCAGGCTGTTGCTGTTGCACTGGCACTGTGCGAACGATTGCTGTCCGGCAGGGGCGCATACCGCGTTCACGGGGGCGGCTTTGCCGGAACCGTTCAGGCATATGTGCCTGTTGATATGACTGCGCAGTTTTGTGCGGAGACGGAGCGCGTACTCGGAAAGGACGCGTGCCATGTGCTGCAAATCAGAGCCTGCGGTGCGGCTGCATTGTGGGATGAACAGGAGGGTGCAGAATAAATGCTGCTCAGAAAACTTCATGAGATGATTGACGGAAAGCGGGTTCTGCTGCTCGGCTTCGGCAGAGAGGGCAGGGCACTGTATCGCAGAATGACGCAGGTCGGCGGATACCGTTCGCTCGGTATTTCTGATGCAAATGAGATCAAGGATGCGCCGGAGGGTGTGACGCTGCATATCGGGGCGGATTATCAGGCTGCGATGCGGGAATATGACATCGTATTCAAAAGCCCCGGCATCGTGCTGAAACCCGAATATCAGCCGGATAAGCTCAGCTGCCGCGTCACTTCTTTGACAGAGCTGTTTCTCTCGGCATATCGGGATCAGTGTATCGGTATCACCGGAACAAAGGGTAAATCGACAACCTCTTCGCTGCTGTATCATGTACTGCATGAGGCAGGCGTACCGTCTGTACTCGGCGGAAATATCGGTATTCCGACAGCAGAGCTCTATGAGCAGATCGGACCCGAAACTGTAATCGTCATGGAAACAGGCGTGCATCAGCTTGAATATAACCATGTATCGCCGAAAACTGCCGTATTCCTGAACCTCTATGAGGAACATCTCGATCACTACGGCACCTTTGCATATTATGCCTACTGCAAGGAGAATATCTACCGGAATCAGAAGCCCGGTGATCTGCTGATCTGCGGAGAGCCTTCACTTCCGGCGGAAGGGGACTGTCAGGCGGAGGTCCTGCGCCTCACCAAAGACGACTTGAACGCAGATGTATCCCTGCTCGGCGGCAATACAATGTATTACCGCGGCGCGACCTGTGAAATCCCTGCGGATATCTCGCTGACCGGCGAGCATAACCGCTATAACTGTGCGGTTGTCTATGCGCTTGCAAAGAGACTCGGGCTCTCCGATCAGCAGATTACAGACGGTATCCGCAGCTTTCAGCCGCTGCCGCACCGTCTTTCGCCGATCGGCATATATCACGGCATACGCTGGTATGATGATTCGATCTCAACTGCATGTGAGACCTGCATTCAGGCGCTTAACAGTCTGCCTGATACGGATACCGTTCTGATCGGCGGCATGGACAGAGGTATCAGTTATACGCAGCTACTGGATTATCTGCATCATTCTCCTGTGCCGCATATCATTCTGATGTCTGATTCCGGTAAACGCATTCTGCAAGAGGCGGATGCCTATCCGGAGACGCTCCGCAGCCGGATGCAGTACGCGGCAGATCTGCCTGAGGCAGTCGCAATCGCAAAGAAAATTACGCAGCAGGGGAAAATCTGTCTGATGTCACCGGCGGCGGCAAGCTACAATGACTATCAGAATTTTGAAAAGCGCGGTGAACATTTCAAAGCGCTTGCCATGGCGGATTCTGTGGCGGAAAAGTGAAAATTTCCCTTTACCTATTGACAAATGATGAAATATATAGTAAACTAAATATGTATGGAATACAGCAAAGGGCGAAGTCTGCCCAGACGATGATTCCGGATTATGTGTAAAGGCGGTTATTCAATGAGTTTACTTAACAGGATCTTCGGATCCTACAGCGAAAAAGAACTTGCAAAAATTGAGCCGATCAAGAAGAAGGTTCTTGATCTGGATGAGGAGTATAAGGGTCTGTCGGATGCTTCTCTGAAAGCGAAGACAGCAGAATTCCGTGAGCGCCTTGCCAACGGCGAAACGCTTGATGATATTATGGTAGAAGCACTGGCGACAGTCCGTGAGGCGGCAGACCGTATTCTCGGTAAAAAGCCGTTTCCGGTTCAGATCATCGGTGCCATTGTTCTGCATCAGGGCAGAATTGCCGAGATGCGTACAGGTGAAGGTAAAACACTGGTCGCGTGTGTCGCTTCCTATCTGAACGGACTGTCCGGCGACGGCGTCCATGTTGTTACGGTTAACGACTATCTGGCAAAAACACAGTCTGACGAAATGGGCAAGGTGCTTCGCTTCCTCGGTCTGACGGTCGGCTGCATCATTCATGATCTCAACAATGACGAGCGCCGTGCTGCATATGCCTGTGATGTCACCTACGGCACCAATAACGAAATGGGCTTTGACTATCTGCGTGACAACATGGTCATTTATAAGAAGGACCGTGTACAGCGTGCGCCGAATTTTGCAATCGTGGACGAGGTGGACTCCATTCTCATCGACGAGGCAAGAACGCCGCTGATTATTTCCGGCAGAGGTGACAAGTCTACGGATATGTACGAGCAGGCAGATCGCTTTGCCCGTACCCTGACGCCGGTTACGGTTGTCGAGACGGATGACAAGGAAGACCAGGATGAAGCCTTTGAGGATGCTGACTATATCATCGACGAAAAGGCAAAGACTGCGACGATCACCCGCCGCGGCGTTAAGAAAGCTGAAAGCTATTTCCATGTGGAAAACCTCATGGATATGGAGAATATGACGCTCCTGCACCACATCAATCAGGCAATCAAGGCGCATGGTATTATGCATCTTGATACCGATTACGTCATCAAGGACGATGAGATCATCATTGTTGATGAGAACACCGGCCGTATGATGATGGGCAGACGCTACAATGACGGCCTGCATCAGGCAATCGAGGCAAAGGAAGGCGTCAAGGTCAAGCATGAGTCCAAGACACTTGCAACCGTTACCTTCCAGAATTATTTCCGTCTGTACAAGAAACTCTCCGGTATGACCGGTACGGCTATGACAGAGGAGGACGAGTTCCGCGAAATCTACAAGCTCGACGTTATTTCGATTCCGACGAACAAGCCTGTCATCCGTATTGATCAGCCTGACCTGATTTTCCGTACCGAAAAGGCAAAGTACAAGGCAATCATTGACCAGATCATTGAATGTCACGAAAAGGGTCAGCCGGTTCTGGTCGGTACTGTTTCGATTGATAAATCCGAAAAGCTGTCCGAAATGCTCAAGCGCCGCGGCATCAAGCATGAGGTGCTGAATGCAAAATATCACGCGAAGGAAGCTGAAATCGTCGCACAGGCAGGTAAATACGGTTCAGTTACGATTGCGACGAACATGGCTGGCCGTGGTACTGATATCATGCTCGGCGGTAATGCGGAATTTCTTGCCAAGGCAGAGATGCGCAAGCGCGAAATTCCGGAGGATATCATCACGGAGGCTGTCGGCTATGCCGATACAGAGGATGAAGAGATTCTCGCAGCGCGTGAGGTCTACCGTTCACTCTATGATAAATTCAATGAAGAGGTCAAGGAAAAGGCTGTTGACGTTAAGGCGGCAGGCGGTCTGTACATTCTCGGTACAGAGCGACATGAGTCCAGACGTATCGACAATCAGCTCCGCGGTCGTTCCGGCCGTCAGGGCGATGAAGGTGAGAGCCGCTTCTTCCTCTCCGTTGAGGATGATCTGATGCGTATTTTCGCAGGCGACCGTCTTGAAAACATGATGGCACGCCTCAATGTTGACGAGGATATGCCGATTGAGAGCAAGATGATGTCCAAGGTCATCGAGTCCTGCCAGAAAAAGGTAGAGGGTATGCACTTTGCAACCCGTAAGAACGTCCTCAACTACGACGATGTCATGAACACGCAGAGAGAGATCATCTACGGTCAGCGCAGTCAGGTGCTTGACGGTCAGGATCTCCATGCATACATCGTTGATATGATCAAGGATCTGATCCGCACGACGGTTTCGACATATCTTGCAGATGCAGGCGACAAGGCAAACTGGAATCTGGTCGGTCTGCGCGAATACTTCATGGACTGGATTACGGTTCCGGAGGATTTCGAGTGGGATGAGCAGAAGCTCAACGAGACCGAGCGTGAGGATATCATCAAGATGCTGACCGACCGTACCCTTGCGGTCTATCAGATGCGTGAGGATTCGATCGGTCATGATGAGCTCAGAGAGCTTGAGCGCGTTGTTCTGCTCAAGGTTGTCGATACAAAGTGGATGGCACATATCGACGATATGGACGAGCTCAAGCGCGGCATGGGTCTCCGCGGATATGCACAGAAGAATCCGGTTGTCGAATATCGTTATGAGGGCTTTGAGATGTTCGATGCGATGGTCGAGGCAATCCGTGAGGATACGGTTCGTCTGCTGCTGACGATAAAGCTGGCAGAGAACAAGGCGCCGGAGCGTGAGCAGGTTGCCAAGCCGGATGCACCGAATGCAGGTGCGGGCGACGGCAGCTTTACCCGTCAGGCGACCTCGCAGAAAAAGGCGCGTCCGAATGATCCGTGTCCCTGCGGCAGCGGAAAAAAATATAAGTTCTGCTGCGGCATGAAGGGCCAGTAAACGTAAAAAAAAGAAAATATCTGCATCCCTGCGGCTCAAAAATATATACAGCTGAGCAGATAGTTTCTTTTATTAACAGCCAAATGCTTTGTGATTTTTAAGGGGTTCAAGCGTAAACTACTGGTAAAGAAAGAGGAGGAGTTTCATGAAGCAATCACTGCGTTTTCTCAAGTCAGGTCTTTGCATCTGCCTTTCGGCAATGATGCTCGGTACCTGCACGCTGCCGGCTTATGCGACAGCGGGTGAGGATCCCGGAACGGTTGACGATGCCGACAAGAAGTTCCCTGATCCGGACAGCTTTTCCTATGACGATGTTGAGGTCAACTTCGCCAAGGGGCTTCAGTACACGCTGCATTTCTATGATGCAAACAAGTGCGGTAAGCGTACCGGCAGACTGGAATGGCGTGCGGACTGCCATATGGAGGATCAGGCAATTCCGCTGAAACAGTACGGCGAGGATTTCAAGGGCATCAATCTGCCGGATTCCTGGATTAAGGAGCATATTGATGAGCTTGATCCGGACGGCGACGGCTGCCTTGACCTTGAGGGCGGTATGCACGATGCCGGCGACCATGTGAAATTCGGTCTGCCCGGCTCCTATGCTGCATCTACACTCGGCTGGGGTTATTATGAATTCCGTGATGCCTATGAGAAAACCGGCAACGCAGAGCATATGGAGGATATTCTTCACGCATTCTGCGATTTTTACCTGAAAGCATTGTACTACGATAAGGACGGTAAGCTGCTCGCATACTGCTATCAGGTCGGCGAGGGCAACATTGACCATAACTACTGGCTCTGTCCGGATCTTCAGGGTGAGCATCTGCTTGATTTTGCAAGACCGGCTTATCTCTGCACCGAGACCAATGTGTTCAAGGGCGGCGATTCCGTCGGTGCTGCTGCATCCAAACTGGATGATCAGGAGACGAATGCTGCGAAGGCAAAGGCGAAGCAGACGGATTCCCGTGCATCCGATATGTGTGCAGGTGCATCTGCGGCACTCGCAATCAGCTATCTGAATTTTAAGGATACCGATCCCGATTATGCGAAAAAGTGCCTCAAGGGTGCAAAGGATCTGTATGAAATGGCTGTCAATTCGCACGAAGAGGATGAGGGCATGAAGGTTCTGACCCTCGGATACGACGGCGGTTTCTATACCTCCAGCTATGACTATGATGAAATTTCGTGGGCTGCTGTCTGGCTGTATTACTGCGCCTGCGACGGCGATATTTCCGTTCGCAACGACGAAGCCTACGAGAAGTACATCACCCCGATTATCTCGATTGACATGGATACCACATTTGACAACGGCGGTCATCCGTATAACGGCTGGTTCAGAAGAATCATGAAGGATACGAATAACTGCTGGAACAATATCTGGGTTCACTGCTGGGATACTGTCTGGGGCGGCGTGTTTGCAAAGCTTGCACCTGTCACCAATATCGAGCGTGACTGGTATATCTTCCGCTGGAACTGTGAGTTCTGGTCGGGCATTACGCATCTTGATCCGGGTCTTGTTGATACGATCTATGACAAGCCGTTTGAGTGGGATCAGGATCCCGCAAAGCCGGATTGGAAGGACTTCCTCTCGACTTCTCCGTCCGGATTTGCTGTTCTGAATGAGTACGGCTCAGCACGTTACAATACAGCAGGTCAGCTTTGCTGCCTCGTTTATGCGAAGGAAGCAGAGAACCATGAGAAGAATCAGGATCCGCTGCGCTTTGCAAAATGGGCTGAGGGTCAGATGGAATACATCATGGGCAAAAACCCGATGAACCGTCCGTATATTGTCGGATGGTCTCCGACAGCGGCATCGCATCCGCACCACAGAGCTGCACACGGCTCCAAGGATCAGAACATGGATAATCCTCCGACACAGGTGCATATCCTCTGGGGTGCACTGGTCGGCGGTCCGGATTCTCAGGACTGGCACCGTGATATCACGAAGGACTATGTCTATAACGAAGTTGCTGTTGACTATAATGCAGCTGTTGTCGGCGCATGCGCAGGTCTCTATCACTTCTTCGGTACCGACGATATGAAGAGTCAGGAGAACTTCCCGCCTCCGGAATCCAGCTACAAAACGCCTGAAGAGCTCCGCGAATTTGTTGTGAAAGCTGCTGTCGGTCAGGACACCAACCGCAGCACACAGATTCTGCTTGCATTTACCAACGAAACCCTGCTCCCGCCGCGTTACCTCAAGGAAGCAAAGGCTCGTTACTACTTCAACATCTCCGAATTGCTTGCGGAAGGTCAGACGGTGGATGATCTTGAGCCGGAGATGCAGTATGATAAAATGGCTGCAAACTCGCAGAATGAGTATACGGTTAAGACGGAGATCGTGCAGTATAATGACAAGGGCGACTGCTACTTTGAAATGACATGGACCGGATTCAAATACTACGGTGAAATGGATTACCAGTTTGCGATTGTTGCGCCGAAGCTGGCAATTCTTCCAGCTGATGAAGAGCATCCGAACGAACGCCATGTTGCAATCTGGGATTCCTCCAATGACTACAGCCGCGAGGGCATGGCATCTGAGGAAGAATCCGGCAAATCGCTGAATGAGTGCCCGGAAGAGTGCGATCGTATCACGCTGTATGTTGACGGCAAGCATGTCTGGGGTACCGCTCCGGAAGGCTGTCCGGAACCCGAGGGCTATACAGAGCCGATTTCGACCACAAAGGTAAGCGATATCGGCAAGTCTGATGTCTCCTATGGCGATGTCAACTGCGATAAGGAAGTTGACGTTTCCGATGCTGTTCTGCTGGCTCGGCTCGTCGCTGAGGATGCCGGTGCGAATGTCACAGCACAGGGCAAGCTGAACGCTGACTGCCTCAAGGACGGCAATCTGAACGGTGATGACGTCATTCGCATTCTGCAATATGTTGCAAAACTGATAAATTATTCCGTGCTTGGCACAAAATAATGAGAACAGCGGTGCATCAGTTACGGTGCACCGCTTCTTCTTTGATCGGAGGAGATTATGATTCCACTTGCAGAGCGGCTCAGACCGCAGAGCATTGATGATATGGTCGGACAGCCGCATCTGTTTGCTGCCGGAATGCCGATGCGTCGCATTATCGAATCCGGACAGGTGCCGAATATGATCTTCTACGGTCCGTCCGGCGTCGGCAAGACCACACTTGCACGCATGATCGCTGACAAAACAGATATGTCCCTGCATAAGCTCAACGGAACGACGGCGTCTGTCGGTGATATCCGTGAGATTTTGCAGGAGAGCAGGTCTTTGTTCGGCTCAAACGGTGTTCTTCTGTATCTGGACGAGATTCAGTATCTCAATAAGAAGCAGCAGCAGAGTCTGCTGGAATATATCGAAAACGGCAGTGTGACACTGATTGCATCTACAACGGAAAACCCGTATTTTGCTGTATTTAATGCAATTATCAGCCGCTCAACGGTATTCGAGTTCAAACCGGTGACGCAGGATCAGATGCGTCCGGCAATCGAGCGCGCATACCGATTTCTGTCGGAGGAGCAGGGGACTGCGATTCATTATTCACCAGAGGTTGTTTCCTATATTGCAGCCGGTTGCGGCGGGGATGTCAGGAAGGCAGTGAATACAGTAGAACTCTCTGTGCTTGCCGCAGATCATACGCAGCCGGCGCTGCAAATCGAGCTTGATTCGGTCAAGGCACTGACGCAGCGCAGTAATATGCGATATGACCGCGACGGCGATCAGCATTACGATCTGCTTTCTGCCCTGCATAAGTCGATTCGCGGCTCGGATGAAAATGCTGCGGTACATTATGCGGCGCGGCTCATGGAGGCAGGGGATTTGCTTCCGCTCTGCCGTCGGCTGCTTTGCATTGCATCTGAGGACATCGGGCTTGCCTATCCGCTTGCAATTCCGATTGTGAAAGCGGCGGTCGATACAGCCTTGCAGCTCGGTCTTCCGGAGGCTCGTCTACCGCTTGCGGATGCTGTGATATTGCTTGCAACCGCGCCGAAATCAAACAGCGCCTATCTTGCAATAGACGCTGCTGCGGCTGATGTTCGTGCAGGACTGTCGGGTGATTTTCCGCGTGCGCTGCAAAATGTCCATTTCGATGGCGCAGATGTCCAAAATAAGGGTCAGCTTTATCTGTATCCGCACGATTACCCGAATCACTGGGTACAGCAGCAGTATCTGCCGGATACGCTGAAAGATCGTGTTTACTATCATTACGGTGAGAATAAGGCAGAGCAGTCTGCAAAGGCATACTGGGAAAAGATCAAGAAATAGGAGCACATATGGATGCACGATCATATCTCTCAATTCTGCATGTTGCGGAACGTCTGAAAGATACGCCGCGTCATTGTACGACAAGTCAGCGCAGGGTCGAAAGCGTAGCGGAACACAGCTGGCGGATTGCACTTATGGCGCAGCTTCTGCGGAATGAATTTCCGGATACGGATATGGACAAGGTCACAGAGATGTGTCTGATTCATGATCTCGGTGAATGCTTTACAGGCGATATCCCGACCTTTGAAAAGACCGAGTCGGACAGAGCGCATGAGGATGCTTTGCTGAATCAATGGGTTCAGACGCTGCCGCCGGAAATCAAAGCGGATTTTACGGCTCTTTTTGCGGAAATGCAGGCGCGGCAGACTGCGGAGGCAAAGCTGTTTCGAGCGCTAGATAAGCTCGAAGCATTGATTCAGCATAATGAATCGCCGCTTGATACCTGGTCTGCGCATGAGCGTGAGCTGAACCTGACCTATGCCTATGATGCGGTTGCTTTTTCTGAATGGCTGACGGCGCTCCGGCACGAAATCAAAAATGAAACCCTCGCAAAACTGGCTTGCGAGGGCACATAAACTATCGAACACAAATCCATATAATCAGCGGAAACGAAACGAGCGAGAACAGTGTCGTCAGGAAGATGCCCTGTGACGCGAGCTTTTCGTTTCCGTTGTATTCTGTGGCAAACAGTGCAGTCGTATTTGCAACCGGCATACAGCTCATCAGCAGCAGCGTCGGCGCGAGAACCGTATGCTGCACAAGCCGGCTGATCAGCAGCCAGAAAACCAGCGGGAGTGCGATCTGCCGCAGGAGCACATAAACATTCATGCGCATATTTGTCAGGACATCCTTGATTTTCATGCCGCTGAGATTGGCACCGACGACAAGCATGGCAAGCGGCGACGTCAGATCGCCGAGCGTTCCGCAGGTATCTGCAATGATATCCGGCAGGTGTATCCGGAATATGAATATGAGGAGACCGCCGGCTGTACCGATGACAGCCGGCGTCAGCAGTAGCTTTTTCCACGGAATTGTGCGCATCCGTTCTGTCAGCGGCATATTCTCAGCATTTCCTGCGCCGCCCATGAGAACGACGCCGAAGGTATAGACAAAGATATTGAATACGCTGTTGACGATTGCGGCATAAAAGAGTCCCTCTGTGCCGTATACAGACTGCACGAGCGGAAATCCCATGAAACCGACATTTCCGAAGATTGTCATGAACATATAGAGACGCCGGTCATATTTCGGCGGACGGATCAGTGCCGTCAGCAGCAGTGAAAATATAATGAGAATCAGATAAAACGCGAATGCGTAAACAAACAGCATTCCGACAGAAACCGTTGAGCCTGTATTCTGCTGATCCTGCATTTTCATCCGGTCATAGAATGCGTCAATCATCATGAGCGGTGTCGTGACATAGAGCAGGATTTTCGTCAGTTTTTGTTTGGTATGCAGATCAAGCAGCTCGATTCTTGCCAGAGCGAATCCGAGACAGAGAATAAGAAAGAGCTTGCCGGTCTGTGCGATGATAACGGAAATATCCATATACAGCTTTACCGCTTATCCGGCTTGCGGAGGAAAAGGATACCGAGCGTATTCGGTCCGCAATGGCTGGAAACGGTACAGCCTGCCTGTGTTTCTTCGATTGCTTCAAATCTGCCGGATGCGCGGATTGCAGCTTCGGCAGCACCGACGGCATCCTTCGGAGCGGATGCATGCGTGACAAAGATTCTGTGATTGTCAATGGTATTGCGGTCTGAGAGCCGATCCTTCGCGTATTCGGTGACACAATGGACAAAATTGCCGCGGTATTTCTTACTAACGGACATTTCGCCGTTGTGCACCTCAATGCAGGGCTTGAGCTTCAGCAGATTCGCGCCGAGTGCGGCGACGGCTGAGCAGCGTCCGCCCTTATAAAGATAGTCCAGCCGATCAATGATAAAACTGGCATCCACATTCGGAATAATCTCATTGCGCAGTGTGTCTGCGATTTCCTGCACAGATTTGCCTGCCTGCACCATTTCAGATGCACAGAGCACAACATGTCCGAAGCCTGTCGAGAGATTCATGGAGTCGATCACAGTCACATGACCTGTTTCTTCCGCTGCAATACAGGCATTCTGATAGCAGCTTGAGAATTTTGCACTGATTGTAATGCAAATGATCTCATCCTCGGGATTATCCGCAAGGAACTTCCGGAATGTGCTGACATAATCTGCAACTGTCACGGCTGCCGTTTTCGGCATCGCGCCGCCTTCTGCAACATGCTGAAAAATATCTTCCGCATGAATATCTACGCTGTCTTTATGTTCGTTATCACCCAGAATGACATAGAGCGGCACAATCGTGATCTGATACTGCTGAATTAAATCGTCACTCAGATCACAGGTGCTGTCTGCGATAATATGGATCGCCATTTTCAAACACCTCTTTGTTTTTGATACTATTATTATATCGCGGAAAGCAGATTTTGTCAAGAATCCAAATTGTTCAGTTCTATCGTAAAACACAACTATCCGGCGCGTATTGTTGACATTTTGTGCAAAATGTGGTATACTATATGAAAATAAACGTAAAGGGGGAATTTTCATGCTTCGGCGTACTGCTGCGCTGCTCTCATCTGCGGTGTTTGCCGCTTGCTGTATGCCTGCCGTATCCGCAGCGCCTGTCTCGGAACAGATTAATCTTTCAAATATAATTATTCGGGATGTCAATCTGGTTTATATCGGTGCGGATTATCTGAATCCGGCATCCGTGCTTTTTGATAATCAGGAATATGTACCGGCATCGCCTGATCAACTGAAAGTCAGCGCGGAATCATGGGAGAAGACAGACCGTTCCAAAAACTGGAAACCGAACTGGCAGGATGAATTCGGGGACGACATTTTTTATATGGATTTGCAGGCGAATTATGTCATAACGGGCATCTGCTATCTGGATACAAACGGTGTGCAGGATTGGGTGATTGAGGACGGTGCGCCGTTTGCGTGGAACCAGATCGGCAAATTTACAACAGATTCCTATCAGACCTGGCAGGGCTTGCAGTTTGAGAAGCCGCGTGCGACCAGATATCTTCGTTTTACTGCGCCCTGCGGTGACAGCGGCGTCAGTGAACTGGCAATTTACGGTTATCTCCATTCTCCGCTCAGTGACACGCAGAAGGCGAAAACGGATGCGAAAAACCGTCCCGATGAATATGCACTGGAAAACCTCATGGCAGGCGGGAAAATCGGATTCAATGCCTTTATTGACGATCCGATGTCTGCAATCATGGCAGCCGGCAATGTCCGCGAATATCATAATCTCAGCTGGTTGCTGGATGAGCAGGGGAGGGTTAAATTTACGCAGGGGACATGGGGGGATATGGACCTCTATTATTCCCGCATGCAGCAACTCGGAATCAGCGTCATTCCTTGTGTTCAGGGCGGCAGTACCGTGATTTCCGGCGGAACAAAGCCGCCTGAGATACCTGTTGCAGAGGGTGCCGACACAACAGATCCCGCAAGCTATAAGATTCATGCACAGGCGATGTATCAGATTGCCGCACGATACGGCAGCAATCCGGAAATTGACAGCAAAACGCTGAATGTTGCCGAGGGCTCCGAACCGAAAACCGGACTGAATCTGCTGTACGGTGTCGAGAACTGCAATGAGCCAAATAAAACATGGAGCGGGAAGGCAAATTATTTTTCGCCGTATGAGCTTGCCGCAATGTGTTCTGCCGATTTCGACGGTCACGAAGGCACGATTCCGAATGCCGGTGTAAAGCAGGCAGATCCGCATTTTGCGCTGGCGGTCGGGGGATTGCTTGCCGGTGCGCCGCTGCTGGATTATCTTTCGGAGATGAAGGAATGGTTTGATTATAACCGTAAAGACGGGCTTTTCGCAGCCGATATCATCAATGTGCATCTCGGACCGGAGGTCGCAAATCCCGATACATCGCAGCTTGCATCCCGCATCAAGGAAATCCGTGCATGGATGTCAGATAACGCACCGCATACGCAGTTATGGATTTCCGAGTTTGAAGTGCCGATGAGTGACTGTGAAAAGGAAGGCATTGACAGTCACGAGAACGAGGCATATCAGCTGAAATATGCACAGCGTGTTGCACGAACCTATCTGAATGCAATCGCTGCCGGAGCAGACCGTATCTCGAAATTTCAGCTGCGCGATGAAGGCGAGGGCGTGTACTATAATTCCGGACTTGTGACACAGAAGGGCAGCTGGAACAAAAAACTCGCATGGTATTATACTGCATGTATGCGCGATGTGCTGCGGGATTCCTATTTTGCTGCGGATATGACGGACGATGAAGTGAAAAAGTATTTCTTCATTCGCAGTCAGACTGAGAAAAACAATGCCGCATCTTCAATCTACTGTCTCTGGCTTCCGACGGATACCGGCAAAGTTATCAAAGATTATCAGCTGCATGTGCCGAATCTGAAAAGCGTTGTCGTAACAGAGCCCGGTGAATTTGCCGAAGGAAAACGCCGTATCGTTCCTGTCAAGGACGGCATTGTAACGCTGGATATCAGCGAAACACCGATCTTTGTTTCTATGACCGCGCAGCGTGAGGATGTTTATAACGGTGCGTATCAGTATATCAGACCGTCTTCGATCTCTCTGAGCAAGGATTTCAGTATGGAAGCATGTGATCTGAAAACTGCACCAAAGGATGCCGGACTCAAGCTGTTTTATCAGATGTTTGATGAACCGGAAACGATGCCGCAATTCTTCTACGGAGATACGGCTGATCTGGAAACACCGAAAACAAGTGCAGGCAGCGGAAAGGCATCGTGTTACGTGAAGCTCAGCGAACCGTATGTTCTGCAAGGCTGCGGTGTGTTCGATACATACAGCTCGGGCGGTATCACGGTGAAGGATGCATATACGGACAGGATTCTCTGGTCATCCGATCTCGGCAGCTATATGGCGCGTGATCTTTCTCCGGCGCAGGAGCTGTATCCCGGTACCGATCTGCTGCTGATTGAGCATACCGGCGGTGATATGAACGAGCTGGCGCTGTACGGATATCCGGTTCCGGATCACTGGAAATATGATGTCAACGGCGATCATATCTGTAATGCAAAGGATGCAGCGGCGCTGCAAGCCTATCTGCTGAAAGGAACATTTCCGGATGAAACGTGCAGCTGGCGCGCAGCGGATATCAACGGCGATCAGATACTTGATGCGCGTGATCTGACATGCCTGAAACAATATCTGCTTGGATAAATAATTTGTGAATCCGATTCCGGTCTGGGATCGGATTCACATTGTATTATTCTCGTTTGATAACCGGTTTCAAGCAGGTGACTATTTACATTATTGCATCTAATTCACATTATTGTAAAATTGGGTCTCCCTGAGACCCAGACCCCCCGGGGCTAATTAGGGGGGTAGAACGTACCAAAGGAGCCTGTTATGGATAACTGTATACTTTATGACTGGATTACAGTCAGTTTTCAGAACCTCGATAAAGACACTTTGATTTACGTCCTCGGTTTACAGTTCGTTCCTTGGTCTGAGTCTGAGACCGGCAGCCGGCTTAAGTACGGACATAGAATTTTTTATGACGGTGTTTCGGTACACTATACTGACGATATTGATCATCGGCACAATCCCGGCTGTTGTCTTGAGATGTCTGGTCAAGGTTGCCGCGATTTTGAAACTCACGGTAAAGGTGACTGGTGGTTACTTTTTGAGTTTATCAGGCTTTCTCATGGTAAGGTAACTCGTCTTGATATTGCGTTTGACGATTTTTCCGGTTTAATTCCGCTTCCGGTTATGGCTGCTTTTGCTGATAACTTTTATTTCACGTCCAGAAGTCAGAAGCGCCGAGTAATGCATGAATCGGAAGACGGTGATCCTGATCATGACGGAATATCTGTTTGTCATGGTTCTAAATCCTCTGATATCTATATTCGTTGCTATGATAAGCGTGTGGAGCGTCATGCTTGGGAGATTCCTCATTGGGTTAGGTTTGAGGTTCAGCTTCGTGGTGATAACTGTGCTGGATTTATTCAAGCCGGCGGCGATCTGGGCGAGAAGCTCCGTGGCGTTGTCTGCAACTATGTCAATTATCGCTGCCCTGATCCAGATGATTCAAATAAGCGGCGCTGGTGTATTGCTCCTTGGTGGTACAGATTCATTCAGGGTGTGGCTGCGATCTCGGTCAATTCTAAACGAGATACAGAGTATAACAAGGATCGGCTGCATAAGCATGTTTATGATAGGAACCATAACAGCATCAAAACGGCGATCCTGACAGACGGCCTGGCTGGTTTCCTCGGTACTGTCTTTGGACATACTGAACCGCTGCCGGAGAAGTACGATAAGATTTGTAAAGCAAGTGAGAATGCTTCCGATATTTTGAGGATCCTTCGAGAGACACACACTGCCCAGCTCCTTGACTGCCGGGATAACCTGGATGATTGGGCTGATAGCCTGGCATTGAATTGACAAAAACAAAAGCAGGGCATCAACTCCCTGCTTTTGCTATATCAGCTTCGACGAGCTCTGCGATGTAAGCTGTCAGGCTTTGGCCTTTGGCTGCTGCTGCTGCTTTCCAGCGCTCTTTTGTTCCCTCCGGAAGTTCCATGCGCAGATTCTCGCGTTTGTGGTTTTCCAGGTACTTTGCTCTTGCTCGTTTGCGTGCTTCTGTTTCCATGGTTTCACCTCCTCGGTATACTTAAGTATATCATGCTTGTGATAATGAGTCAATAAGATATGTCGAACAGGATACAATAAGTAAGCGAACAGGATACAATACGTCTATATATGTCGAACAGGATATGTTATAATAGAATCATAGGAAAGGTAAGGGTAAAAGCCCACAACTTGAAAGGAAGGTATATTATGATTATTAAAGTTAAGCATTATGTACAGAAAAGTAATAAAACTGGTAACGTGTATAATCGGGGCTATGATGTTTTTTATGCATCAGGTA
>JAEEGL015907508.1_pt1 | contig 24357 bp, 22 predicted proteins | sample 9134231 | NCBI WGS metagenome assembly JAEEGL01 (sample SAMN16246548, study PRJNA631951) | gut metagenome | biome: gut microbiome; feature: rumen; material: fiber-attached | host: Bos | place: Iran: Karaj | collected 2018-10
CATCGCATTCATCAAAAAAGCCTCCTCTTTGCGCAAGGGGAGGCTTTTTTATTTGCATATCAAGCAGTTAGGTCGCTTCGCGACGTTGTGCCCCCCCTTCGGGTGATCACGGCATGGTTCCACGCTACGCGCGGTCGTTATGTCCTCCATCAGGTGTTTGATATCCCCATACCATAGCACAGCTTCGTCAGAAGTCAATATATATTCTGTTATAAAATACTATTTATAATATATTTTATGACTTTAGATGACTTTTTTTGATTTCTTTTGACTTTGTATGATTTTTTGTGACTTTTCAGATATGGACATTTTCTAATATATTTATTTACAATAGATTATGTTTCATTGCATGTCGCAAGTCCCGTCGGTTTATTGATGAGCGGCAGAGGGATGACAGACTCTGGGTGATGGATGCCCAATTATTGTTTTTTCCCAAAAAAATCATTTTTTCTCTGTCTTGGACGGAAAAATGGATTGGTCGGCGCTTATAATCATTGAACATGTCCACCATCAACAAGCATCTGGAGAAAAACATGACTCAAAACGATTCCTTTCCCAAACATCTTGTTATTATCCTGTATGTCGTCATCGTGCTGTTGATTTTCACAGGGTGCCAAAACGTCTCTGAAAGACTAGCTATTGCCAACAAACCACAGATGAAAGCTGTCAATGTCATGACAAGGCCCATGTGAAGGCGTTTGAGAAAGACGGTAGGTTGGAAAAAAGCTCAGCAGGAGTCGGAACAGGCTTGATCGCTACTGTTGTTTGAATGTAAGACAAACAATGACAGTGTATTATAACTTGAATATCTGATGAGGAGGAAATGAAGGTTTTTAGATTGGGTGAAATAACTGAATTTTATTGTACAGGTCACTTAAACGTGGACAGTACAAAAAATATGAGGAAAACCGGAAAAATCAGACAATTCAAACTAATATGTGATGTTGAGCAAAAAGTTCTTCAAACCATAACATGACAATGGAACCAGCTGAAATAATAATGTTCAAAAAAATTAAATAATATTAAAATAATATATTATAGAATTAATCAACTTAAAGGAGCAGAAAAATGGGTATTTTGGATATCTTGAATAAGGTTAATGATGCTTTGGATTCCTTTCCAGGCATGAGTGAAAGAAAAAAGGCAGAGGAACATTGGGAACGCACATTTGGTCACAAGATTGGAAAACCGTGGGAAAAGGTTGAAACCTATGGAGAACAAAAAATAAGAGAACTTGAAGAGAAAAGGAAAAAGGAATTTTTTGAGTTCCAAGAAGAGTGCGCGAAGACCCACAAGCAAAGCATGCTTGCGCAAGCTGAAGCCGAACGAGTACGTCTGTCAAGAATTCAAGAGCTGAAACAAGCGTTTGAGGAAACAGGCTTCACAGAAAATTTTGCAGAAACCTCAGAAGTCGAAACTCTATTGACACTAACGGAGAAGAAAATTGTACAGCAATGCCATCGTTCCCAATGCCATGGCTGTAAACTTGGCTGGATTTGCCCAAAGTTCCATTTCAAATAATTTTACACAATACAAAGGAGACATATATGCCCATATTTTTGCTTGCAATTAAAATTCCCACTTGGATTATTTGGATTTTTTTACAAATTTTGGGGTGGTTCTTTCATAAAATTCTTGATAGTATTTTTGGTAATTGACCATGGTATCATAGTACAACTGCTTGAAGATTGGAATGATGGTATACCATTATAAATTCCTTTCTTCAGGGGGTGTGTTTGTCAAGTTCTGCAAAAAAGTTTTTACATCACTAAAAACTTCAGGTTATTTGTCGGTCCAGTAGCGAGGCACTGGTGTCCATTCGTGGTTCAATCAATGGTTTGGTAGCGGTTTGACCGCCCCAGATTCATTAGTAATACAAACAAAACTTTTTTCTTTTAGAATTAGCCGGAAAAATGGATTGGTCGGCGCTTATAATCATTGTACGTGCTCACCAATAAACTATAATCTGGAGAAAAACCATGACTCAAAACGATTCCTTCCCAAAACATCTTGTCGTGATTCTGTATGTTGTCATCGTGCTGTTGATTTTCACAGGGTGCCAAAATGTCTCTGAAAGGCTGGCTATTGCCGACAAACCTCAGATGAAGGTGGTCACTGTCGTTGAAACGGAAGTTCCATTGGCAAAATCCGCCCCGACCGAATCAGAGCGGATTCTGTCTGATTTGGAGAAAGATGTTTCTACCATATTTATAAATGATTTTGAGAAGGCTGATTTCTGCGTCAAAAAGGCCGATTTCTGCCAGCGACAACTGGAACGGGAAGGCTTTTGGCATGGGGAAGAGCGTACACGGCTTGAGGAATTCAGGCGGCATTTCCGCAGGGAATACCACTTTGCGAAGATGGATTTGTCCAAGCAGGCCATTATGAACATGAAAGAGAGCGGCAATAGCATGGTAACCTTCATGAAAGTATTCGCCATGATGCTGCCTGTCCATGAAAGCATGTTGTCGGAATCCGAACTGTGGAGCGTGGAAGAAAAAACACATCTGCTTCAAAGCGAGGAGGTTGCAAAACAGATGCTTCAGAATATGGACAGCTTGCTGAATACATCCGTCGCCGATTGCCAAGAGGCTGTCCGCATGAGACGGCGGCTTTTTGAAAACCAGAAAGGGGCTGATTATCTTCATCATGCCAAGGACTGCCTGAAGGCGCAGAAGCAAAAATGGTTCAACTGGCGGATCTTCGGATATTGCCGTGACGATTTCCATATCCTGAGCGATGGCGCGGATATGTGCATGCGTGTTCGGGAGGCTGAATATGTCACGCCGCAGATGAAGAACATCGCCGTGGATTTGTACCATGACATTTTCCACAGGTTTTCCAAAAAAGAAAGGAGAATCTACAAAAAGCGCGTCAATGCCATGCCATCTTTGGTGTGCTTGCGGGATTATCCCGTCGATAATTCAGAAGCCGACGGTGATGCGTTGGCCTGGAAGCGCTTCTTGGAAATCCACGAAAGCGAGAAGACAGACTTTAGTCTCGGTTCTTTGGAAATCACGAACATAAACCATTGACAGGGAGGTATTGACCATGAACCATCATCAATTTACCAATCTTGGAGAAAACCGTATGAAGAAGCAAATCGCCATGTTTGTCGTTGCTGTGATGTCTTTTCTTGTCAGTAGTCTATTGTCAAGTCCTGGCCCTGTACATCATAAGGATATCGACTATCTGTTAAATGTGCCTGTGGAAAAAGGCGGTTTTGGTGGATTGACAAAGGATGAAGCCATCAAGATCATGGATTTCATGGATGCACCTGCCAAGCATATTGGCGAATACCATGTGAACGTGTCGGGCGGGAAACCGCTGACGCCTACCAATCATGCAGATCTGTACCATAATCCTCTCAATATCAGAAATGTCTTCCACAGCGATGAAGCGATGAACGTGGCGCGTCTGCACAAGATTCAAGATGTCGCCTATAATAGTAGCAAAGCGTCCATCGATGGCTGGAATACGACGGATACAATGGTAAAGCAAGCAGAAGACATCCTTGCTCATGTAAAAAAACATCATAAATTTCCAAAACACCTTCCCAGATGGGTGGATCAGCAGGGGCCGAATATCGTGAAGCAAAGTACTATTGCCAAAGTACTTCCGGTTGCGAAAGGAGCGGCTCCGGAGACGACAACTGTTTCGAAGGCTCTTCCAATAGCAAAAGGAGCGGCTCCGGAAGCGTCAACAGGCGTCAAGGCTTGGGAACGCGGCAAGACTCTTGGAAAAAGCAGTGTGGCGGGCGCGGCGTACGGCATGGCGGCCATCGTGTCGGCTGTGGATTTGGGGCTGATGATTTATAATGCCCATGAAATCGAAGCAGGCTATGAAAAAGGCGAGATACCGGAGGATGTCCGTATCGTGGCTCATTGCGTGAACATCGGCTCGAAGCTTGGAGCCATAGGCGGCAATTTCGCCGCCGCCGCATTACTTGTGTGCAGCACGCCATACGGTCCTGTTGCATGGGCGGCGGCGGCCGGTGGTGGCATCGTCATCGCCTGGGGATGCGAAAAGGCGGGACGGTACATCGGACAGCTTCTCGGAGAGGCGATTGTCGCGTGGAAGCAGGAGGAGTTCCGCAAACGCTACGAGCTGATGAGGACCTACATGGATCTGATGGTGGATCCATGCATGACGCCAGGAATGTATGCCTCCATCTGCCCTGACAAAGCCCGTGTGAAAGCCTATGCGGAATGCTGGGAGGCGGAAATGAAGGCAGCCTTTCAGGAGACGGAATCCATGCAACCACAGTTCACATTTGATGTCCAGCATATAGATGACAGCATCTTGCAACTCGACTATCTGCTGAAGGCCAGATAGGATGCCAAATTCCATGGTTGGAAGAACTTTTTTGGAAAAAAACATGATTTTTTATGTTTGCGGACGGAAAGCAGCTTGCTTGTTCTCTTATATGGGATGAACACAGAAAGAAACAACCATCATCAACTTAAGGAAAAGACCATGAACAACAACAAGCAAAACAACAACTTCAATGCCGTGGTGAGAATCGACAGCGTCCATTCCGTCCCCAACTTCAACACGCCGTGGCAGAACAAGGAGCGGATCCAGGGCATCGGCAGCGGCGTCGTCATCGAAGGGCACCGCATTCTGACCAATGCCCATAATATCGCCGACGCCACGTTCACCACCTTGCGAAAGCAAAGCAGCGATTCCATCTTCGAGGCGGAACTGCTTGCGGTGAACCATGAATGCGATCTTGCCCTGTTGACAACGAAAGACCAGTCGTTCTTCGACGATATCACCCCCATGGAAATCGGCGGGACTCCGGCCGTCCAATCCGAAGTACAGGTGGTTGGATATCCGGATGGCGGCAATGGTCTATCCGTCACGCAAGGCATCATCTCCCGCATAGAGGAGGCGATGTACGCCCATTCATCGGAGATTCTTCTTGCGGCCCAGCTGGATGCGGCCATCAATCCCGGAAACAGCGGCGGACCGGTTATCTACAACAACAAAATCGCCGGCATCGCCTTCCAGAAACTGACCCGCCGGGACAATATCGGATATATGATTCCGACGGAGATCATCCGCCATTTTCTGACAGACTGGGAGAACGGCAGCATCGAGGGCTTCGGCAGCATGACGTTCAGCTATATGCCGCTGGACAATCCGGATTCACGCCGCTATTTAAAAATGAAGCCCGGCCAGACGGGCGTGATGGTCTATCGGATTGAAAAGGCCGCCCCCAAGGGATATCTGCAGATCAACGACGTCCTGCTGGCGGTCGATGGACATCGCATCGCCAACAATGGCAATATCCGCATGGCGAACCAGAATACGATGAGCCTGGCCACGGCCGTCCGCAGCAAGCAGATCGGTGAAATCATGGAGTTCAGCATCCTGCGAAAAGGCAGGGAGATGGTGGTGAAGATACCGGTCTGCAAGCTGGAAAAACTCTGCCCCGCCAATCTCCATGGCGTTGTTCCGGAATACTTTGTCATCGGCGGCATCGTCTTCACGCCGCTGACGGGAAATCTGCTGGATGAACTGATTGAGCAGAGGGATTTGTTCTGCATGCCGTCCAAGGAGGATTTCAACATGCTCGGCGCGTTGGAGCACTATCGGTCTCTTTTCAAGGAGAAGCCGGGCCATGAGGTCATTCTGCTTCATTCCGTCTTAGGCGATGAGACGACCATCGGCCTTGATGGATATCAGATGATGGTCTTGACGAAGATCAACGGAAAGCCCGTGAACAGCATGCGGCAGCTGGTCGAGACGATCGACAGATGCAAGGGCCGCTTCGTCACCTTTACGCTGATCAACGGAATGCCGCTGACGTTGGACATCCAGCGCATGAAAGCCGCCACCCCGCGGATTCTGGAACGCTACCGGATTCCCGCAGACAGGAGTCTGGGATTCGTCAAGAAGGATCATGATCTGGATGCGTCGCCAAAGGAAAACGGAAATGTAGCCTGATATCCGGTTTTTGATGGTTCGTAAATCGATGGTTGAAAATCAAGGTTGCTTTGTTATATTAGTTTTATAGGAAGTTGAAGAACAAAGGCTAAGGGCAATCAACACCATTGATTCTTTGGTTGCATTGTTTATTGTAAAATCAGGGGGAATGAGAATATGCATAGAATTATCGTCATCACCACGAAGGATGATATCAAAGATCTTGGAAGGGTAGCCGATGGCTATATCGACTGGGGGGCTGGGCGTGCCGTGGCCATAACCATGCTGCCGCTTCCAATCGCCGACATCGCGGCCTTGATGGCGAATGAAGCCTATATGATCTATCGGATCGCCGAGACATATGGTTATGACATTGACAGTTCCGTCGTGTCGATGCTGATCGCCGCGGTCGGCGGGACATTTACGCGACGGCTGTTGTTCTCGCTGGTGCCGATTCTGAAAGTTCCGATTGCCGCTGGAATAACATACGCCATGGGAAAGGTCGCCAAAGTTTATTTCGCTTCCGGCATGACATTGAGTTGCGACGCGTTGAGAAATGAATTTGCACAGGCCAGAAGGGAGGCCAGCCGCATCGACTGGTATGCCCAAAAACAATAGGGAGGATGTTATTGTGCCGACAGCACTTGTTTTGATTGAAGATGGCATTGTCTGTTAATGTGGTTTCCGTCGTGTAGAGAACTGCATAGTCCGACTATGTGACTTTCGTCGCGTCGCGACATCGCACGGAGTGCGAGATCATGCATAACCCCACGCGAGTGCCCGGAGCGGCGCGATGCGTGGGGGAAAGGAGCCAGTGGCCATGGCGCCTGGAGGGCGCTACAATTCGCCCGTAGGGTGATACTTTGTCAACTAAAAAAGAGAAGGAGGTCTTATCATGACTATACAAGAAGCAAGAGAAATCATCACAAATGCCACGAAGATAGCGGTTTTGACAGGTGCCGGCATGTCGACGGAAAGCGGGCTGCCGGACTTCCGCTCGAACGAAGGCATCTACAATACCCTGACGACAGCGATGACATTCCATATCGGGATGTTCAGGATCTATCCCAGACGTTTCTACAGCGTCATCGGGCCATTCTATGGTCAATGTGTCAATGCGAGTCCGAACGCGGGGCATCTCGCCCTCGCGGAACTGGAACGGCGCGGGAAGCATGTGAAAATCGCGACGCAGAATGTCGACTGCCTGCATCAGAAGGCCGGTTCCAGCATCGTTCATGAGATTCATGGGACGATCGACACGGTCAGCTGTCGAAAATGCAGGACGCAGTTCAAGGCTTCCGAGTTCGCGGAGTATTTTGCGGCCGGCAAAGTGCCGCATTGCCCGAAATGCGGCAAGGTTCTCAAGTCGGATCTGACCTTCTTCGGCGAAGAATTGCCGTCGGAACCCTTGCGAAAGGCGAAGCTCGCGTTTCTGGATGCGGATCTGGTCATAATTCTTGGCACGTCGTTGCGTGTCAGCCCCGCGAACACCCTGCCTGGTTTCCGTGTGGAGGGGACGCCGATGTTCATCATCAATCAGGAACCGACGCAATATGATGAATATGCCGATTTTGTCTCTCATGGGAAGATCGGCGAAATACTTCCGGAACTTGTCGGATAGGTGAAAATTTCAAGGAGAAAGCGATATGTTTGGAATCAGCAAGAGCATTGTCAAAAGCACGAAAGGGATTCTTGATAAGTCCTATGCTTCAGAGGCTTGCGTAAAATCCGCTGCATACCGGGTTCGTCGTGAATTGAAAGGCATGGGGCTTCTTTTTGACAAATCCAGATTATCCAAGGTGCAGGTCATCTACGAAGGATTGACCTACAATGGTTTTGCGAGTTTCAAAGGGATCATGGGGTTCTATGATCCCTTGACGCGGAATATCCACATACCGGCCATGTGGCCCGCCGTCTTGCTTCCGGAAGTGCTTCCATGGTATCATGATCGGTGCATGGCGGATGTCCTGCGCCATGAGTTCGGCCATGCCTTGGAAGGGAAGTTCCCGAAATTCTTCTATGACGAGCGTTTCATCAAGGCGTTTGGGGATGAATACGGTGAAAACCACGTGGCGAAAGACGGCGATGAACGGAACTATGTCTCGAAATACGCCAGAACTTGCACCCAGGAGGATTTCGCCGAGACATTCATGCTCTTCATGAAGCATAAGGCAGTCCTGCCCAGGGAGTTTGCCCGCCGGAAGGCCATCCGGACAAAATGGGAGACCGTGGCGGCAATCTGTTGCGATATTGCAAAGATGAAGAAATAATCGAAGCGGGAGGCTGATTCAAGAATCTCATAAGGGGGTGATGGTTTTCAATGAAAATGCGAATTTTACATGCTATTTGTAAAAAGGATTATTTGACAAACGTGAATTAAGGTAATATATCAACATTTAAAACATTCAATATCTTAGAAGATAAAGGAGAAAATCATGGGCAAGTATTTGTGTTATGACCTCAAGGGTATTCAGCATTACATCTTTCAGGTGCCGAAGCTGAAATGCTGCATCGGTGGAAGTCGTCAGATTGACGGTTTTGACAAGAAAACGACGGATGAAATAGCCAAGACAAGCGGCGTGAAGAAAATCTACGCCGGCGGTGGCAAGGGGGCTTTCGAATGCGAGACAGATGATGCTCTCAAAAAAGTGAAGCAACAGCTTGTCGGCAAGGCGCATGAATTGGGGCTGACCATTCGTTTTGGTATTGACGACGATTATTGCAAAGCCGCCCAGGAAATCAAAGAGACATATTCCTATCAACCAGAAGTTCTTGAAGGCCAGCCTTGTTCCATCAGCGGCCTGTATCCGACGACGTCTAACGATGGTGTTCATCCGCTCATTCAGCAAAGAATCGAGCTCGGTGGAAAACATGACGAAGAAAGCGACATAGAGAAAGCCTTGCTCAAACCTATACGGGATTATTTTCAAAATAACGCTTTGCAATTCTTCTATGATGCAAAAGAAGCGGCCGGCACGTTGGGCAATCGCAACCGCTGGGCGGTCGTCTGCATGGACGGCAATGACATGGGCATGCAGTTCCTTGAGTTCAAAAAGACGGCTCCAGATGACGTGAAATGGAAAGACTGGCTTACGAAAATGAGCAAGAGCCTGGATGAAGTGACATGCCATGCCGCCGCGGCTGGAATGAAGAAAGTCGCGGAATTGTATTTGGCGAAGGAGAAGCACGACGACGTCCTGCCGTTGCGTCCGCTGATTGTCGGCGGCGATGATGTTACAGTTCTCGTCGGTTGCGAATACGCGTTTGAATTTGTGAAGGAAGTCATCCGGAGTTTCAACAACCAAAGCAAGAAATTCGGCGACCTTTGGGTTGGAACTCAGGGGGAATTGACGATTAGCGCGGGCATATTGTTCGCGCCTGTCACGTTGCCTCTTCACAGCGCGATCGAATATGCGGAGCTGCTGCTCAAGAGCGCCAAGACAAAGGGGCGCGAGCTCAAAGCGGGGAAGGGCGATCGCATGGCATCGCCTTCCTGTCTGGACTGGGAGTCCGTGACGGAGGGATTGCTGGATGAACCGGCTAAAAGAAGACAACGCGAACTGATGTTTGTCGAAGAGGAGACCGGTAACAAGGTCGTATTGACGGAAAGGCCGTATTCCATGGCGGAATTTCCTGAATTGGAGAAACTTGCCGACCACGTCGTGGAAAGTTTCAAATTGCCTGCCGTGATCCAGCATCAATTGCATCCTGCTTTGTATGCCCCGTTGCACGAGCGCTTGGCGTTCTATGCGAAAATCGGCAAGAATTATCCTGATTTGAGAAAATATTTGCAGGAACCTGTGCCATTGCCAAATCTGAAAAGTGTTCAATATGGTGAAGGCTGGAAAGTCGAAGACAGCAGGCAGACGACAAGACTTCTGGATGCGCTATTGTTGCTTCAGGAGCAAAACCGCATGGCCCATCCGACAACAGAGGAGAAGTGAGGTAGCATGATGAAAACATATCAATTTAATTTGAAATTAAGATCGGATGCCGAACCCGCCAGTGGCTTCGGCAATGAACTGCTGAATTCCCTGCTGCCTGTCAACGAAGAGGGCAAGGTGGAAGTCCCTGCTTCCCATTTGAAGGGCATCATGCGGGAAAACCTCTATAATATTCTGTTCTCTTTAAAATCGAAAGAAGAGGCGGAGAAAATATGCGGATGTCTGTTTGGCCGTGCGGGCGATGATGGCGACGACGGAAACAGTGGTCTGGTGCATCTTACCGGAGCCGTGTTGCCCGGCGAGAAAAAGACGCTGACGATAACCCGTACCGCCATTGATGAAAACGGCATGGCGGCCGATACGTCATTGAGAATGACAGAGGCGTTGGCCAAAGGAAGTGTCCTGAAAGGAAGCATTTCCTGCGACGATGACAATCCGGTCGTCGAAAAACTCGCCTTGCTGGCCTTGTTGAGCGTGTCCGCCGTTGGAGGAAACCGCACGCGCGGGGCGGGAAACTGCCAAATCACCATTGAAGGCAAGCCAGGCCTGACTCCGGGACATTTGCTGAAGGAAATCATGTCGGCTGAGATTTCCCTGGCGGCGTCTGAAAACATCTATGTCAACGAAGGCAGTCTCAATGGTTCCGTGAAAGCCGTCATGCTCACATTCGAAGCGTCCGCCCCGCTCTGTCTGCCGGAGCATCCCATCGGGCAGGGCAATGTCATCACGAGCGGCATCCATGTTCCGGCGACAGCGGTGGCCGGCACGATTCTGACGTTGCTTTCAAAAGAGGACAAGACACTGGCGTCCGCTTGCTTCCGTTCCGGGCAGTTCCGTTGCGGCCCTCTGCTGGCCGTCCCGGATGACGATATGATGCTGCCTGTCTATATTTCCAATACGCATAAAATCAGCAAACTGCCATTGGATGATGCGAAACACTTTCTCTTCGGCGATACGATGATCCCTGATCAATTTCTGGAGGAGGATTACAAATGGCAGGACAAGACATCAGGCCGTTCCATGAAAGGGACGGACGGTGTCTTGATTGTCCGCAGGAACAAGAAGGTCGAATTGCTGAAAAGCAGCGACATCTCCCGCTTCTACAGCGCCCACGGAGTGGTCAATGGCGCAGGTGACAAAAAGGACAACCTCTTTACTATGGAATCTGTATGCATCCGCAAGTTGTCCGGTCTGGTCTTCCTGCCGGAGCAAGCGGCCGATGTTCTTCTGAAGTTGCTGAAAGACGGCAGACGCGTCTCGCTCGGCAGGTCGAAAACAACCCAGGGCAATGGGATGCTGGCCGCCAAACCGTGGGAAATCTATGCGACCATGGAACAGGACTATCCTCAAGTTCATGATTTGCAGAACAGGCTGTTCATTGTACAGTCACCAATCGTCTATAATGAAAAGACTTGCTCAAATGCCTCTTCAAAAGACATCTTGGAGAAAGTGCTGCGGGATGCCGGCTGGGGCGAATTGGAGGCGGAATCGGTCATGACATCCGTGCTCTTCGGCTGGAATCAATTGAAACTCGGCACGCTAATCGACAAGACAAGCCGCGTCAAGGCGAAACGCGTCATCTTGCCCGGTTCCGTGTTCCTTCTGAAGGAAAAACTGTCGGACATGCGGGAGAAACTGGTCGCCGGCCTCGGCGAAGACCGTTACGCAGGCTTCGGCGCAGTCCTGCCGCATCCGATGTTCGCGACAAGCCTGTGCTCGTTTGACCAAGGAAAGTCCGATTCTGTCAAAAAATTCGCGAAATCCGCGAATGATCCCGTCTATAAGGGTTATGAACTTCATGCGGCGTGCGGCAAAAAACTCAGCGCCAGCCAGATCGCCCATCTGATGCGGTGCGCGGGTATTAGCATCCAAGAAGCAATAAAATACTTAAAGACTCAAATTTCTCGCCCTGCGCCTACTTGCGATAGCTGGAAATCAGTGTCCGGACTTCTTGAGAATATGTTTCAACAGTATGATCAAGCCAAGGTAATGAAAATGCTCCGTGTATGGCATGATTTAAGAAACGGGGAGGCAAACTTATGAATAATGTTTCAAAAGGACAAATAGTCGTAGCCGTCGTGGCTCCGCTTGTGTTTCCGGAAGGCTTTTCCGTTGGACATGGTGAACGCAGAAGCAATCTTTTGGCCATTGAACGCGATGGTCAGGGGAATCCGGTCCTCCGTGGCAGCTCCGTTGCGGGTGTGCTTCGGGCGGTCGCGGAACAGGACAGCCGTTATGCCGAAGGGGTTGATTTCTATTTTGGCAAGGCTTTGGAAAACGGAGAGGATCGTCAAGAAAGCTGCGTCGTGTGTGAAGACTCCTTCTTCAAGGATGAGACAGACGAAGCGATGCACAACCGGATCTGCCGTCATACGGGAAGCGTGTCGGATGAAAACAAAGGCTTGTTTGCCATCGAGCAAGTGGTCCCTGGCGTGGAATGCGATCTCTTTTTCTATGTGAAAATAGCCAAAGTGGATCAGAACAAGGCGGACGAGGCTCGGGAGCTTGCCTGCTTTCTCGCATCCAGCCTTCATGGCGCATTGCTTGGCGGGCATGCCAGCCGCGGCGTCGGCCGCTGCCAGTTGAAAAACGGCGAGTATTCCGTACAGGTTTTTGACTTGGAGAAGACAGATGACGTTGCTGCCTATCTGGACTTGATGTACGCCGACAAGAAGGTCCTTCCGCGTCCGGAACGGTTGAAAGTGGACGAATCGGATCAAAGCAAAAAGTTTGCCGTGCAGGTCGACTTGGGCATTCCGGCTGGACAGGATGTCTTGTTCGCGGAAGGCAACGACATGTTCCCTGTCTCCGCAAAAGTCGCCGGACAGGATAAATGGAAGATTCCGGGCTCCACGTTCCGCGGCATCTTCCGCGGCTGGATGTCGCGTCTGGCCGCCCGTGACGGCGAACAGCTGGTGGATAATGCGGAACGCTATCAGGAGCGCGGGGATAAAAAGGACGTGGAGGATGAAGACAGGAATGACGCCATCCAGTCGCTGTTCGGTACGCTTCAACATAAGGGCAGAATCCATTTCACGGATGCCTTTTCATCGGTGGAATGCAATATTGACCATATCCAGAAACGGCGCCATGTGGTCATTGATCGTTTCACGGGCGGCACGAATGAAGGGAAGCTGTTTGAAAGCGGCGTACTGGTCAATCCAAAAGGCGATATGAAGTTTACGTTGGAAGTGTCCATTAGCGATGCGTCTGAAAAGGAGGTTCGCTGGCTGGAGAAAACATTCAGGGCTATGCACTTAGGCATTCTTCGCTTTGGTTCATCAAAAGCCGCCGGCCGTCTGGAAGTCATTTCACAAAAAACTATCAGCAATCCGAATAACTATTCATTCAATATTCTGAAGGAGGGGAAATAATATGCCGATACCAGAGAACCTGAAACAATATGAAGACATCATCAATGGGAATGATACTTTAAAAAGATTCCTAAACGATATCCAAGAAAGAAAAATCAACGGAAGAAAAATCATAGATTTCAAAAATTGGAAAGCGGGTAAAAAAATCACGGATGAGCAGCGCCCCGTCGCAGAGGCCTTGCTGGCCATGGCTGAAAAGGCCCAGAATGAGAGCAAACCTTCCACTCCCAGACCAACAACAGGCGCGCCACCACCGTCCAAGCCCGGCTGGAAGGGCGGTTTGCAAAAAGGGCAATCCGTAGGTACTAAAACTTTACCGGATAGTGCAAGGGAGGCATCGCGCATGCAAAAAGAGCAACCCATCAGTAGCAACAAGGGGGCATTTGAACCAAGCATTTATGGTGAGCCGTTCCACAACCCCTATACATTCATTCCGTTTCCGGATCATGAGCCTGAAAGGCACGAACCTACGCTGCTCAGCATGGATGAAATCGAGACGGATCGCATGACAGGCGTCATGGACATTACCATTAAGACATGTTCACCACTGCTTTCTGCCGAAGACAAGGTTAATAACGATGATCAGGATAAGAGGCAACAAGGCATCCAGACTAGAAATGCTCGTCGCATCGGCCGCAACTGTTTTGTGCCAGCCACTTCCATGCGAGGTGTCTTGCGTACACTAACTGGTATTATTAGCGGTAGTGCGTTGGATTACATTGATGATAATCTTTGGCTTTGCCAAGGTAGAGATGTGCGGTTGGGTACAGAGGGAAGGAAGCTTTATTTGGCGAAAATAGTCAAAAAAGGAACTGCTTTTGAGGATGGTAAAGCTCTTTTCGGCGAAGCGAAGCTTGTGAAGGATTCTGCTTTGGGAATTGATGATTTTTCTAAGTATTGTAGTTTTGACAGAAATGCATATATTAACGGAACGAAGGAATTATGGATTGATAATCCTGATAGTGATCATCCTGATATAGTCAATGAATATGATTCGAATCATCCATATCGTGTAAAAATTAGTGGACGGAAGGTCAATAAAAACAGTAAGTTATGTGAAGGTGCTTTCAAGCAGAAAGAAGCGCAGAGAATCATTCTGCCAAGCAAGTTGTGGCTTCATTATCAAGGACGCAACAGGTTTGCAGAAAATGGGGGAAGAAAAGAACTAAAAGAAGGGGACTTGGTTTGGTTGGAGTCAAAATCTCCCAATGGAATCATTGAAGACGGTAGTGATGTGAAATCCATCCAATGGGCACGTTGGGGACGCGAAGGCGTCAATTTCAAGGAAACATTGAAAGAACATGGCTATGGCTATATGTGGCCGGATTCCGATTCTGAACGGAAAGACAATAAAAAAGTTGACATCACTTCGGATTTGTTCGGCAGTGTTCCTTTATCCGATAACGCGTATAATGCATTTGCCGGCAGGGTGCGGCCTGATAATCTCGTGTTTGAAAATGATACAGGTGTCACGCATTGCGACATGGCTCCCTTGTCTTCGCCACATCCGGGTTGCATTGCTTTCTATATGGACAATGAGGATTATGACGAAATATCCTTGGAGGATCGGCCGAAAGGATACAAGGTCTATCGCACGACGAAGGAGCGTGGAAAAGACGTTGAACCATGGCAGTATTCCGTACAGCCAATTTTCAAAAATAAGGATGAAATAGTTCCTTTTGAAAGGCAGAAAATTGCTTGCAGGGCAGAATTAATTAAAGAAGGAGCTATCGGTCATTTCAAGTTGTCCTACCGTAGTTTGACAAAGAAAGAGTTCGCTCTTTTGTTGCTCGTGCTGTCTTGTGACCTGAGAATTGGCGGTGGCAAGCCGTTTGGTCTCGGGCATGCCGTAGTGACGCAGATTGACGCATATGATGAAAATGGCGACAATATCCTCAGCTTTACTCCAGATAAAAAGGCGACATTACCAACGGACTATGCTAAAGATATTCCGACAGAGTGGATTGATCGTGCCAGTGATTATTGCAAGACGCAATTACCTGTGGAAAAACTCCGTTATCCGCGTACAATAAATGGCAACAAAAGAGGCGGCATGTGTTGGTTTGCGCTTCATGCCAGTGTTAAAAAGAATACGAAAAAACAAAATGATAAAGAAGCGGATGAAAAACCATTGCGTGGTTTGGAAACGAAATGGATTTTGAGTAATCCAGAACATGCAAAATTAAGAGAACTTCGTCAAAAAGGGTTTGATCAAATTCAAGCGCAAGGATTGCCGAAGTTTGAACCATTGGATCCATCTTGCGACATGCTGTTTGGATATGATGTCGGTTTCCGATTTGAAAAAACGGAAAATCGCAACGAAATGAAGGACTTCAAATTAGACGAATTCGAGGACAAGTCTTTCAAGCCATATAAGAATGATTCGCAGAATCATCAGACACGCCAGCAAAACCATTTCAAGCGTCATTAGTTACATGTAATTTACAAACGAAGAAGGGTCTGTTGCAAGATTTTGAAAATCAAGCAACAGCCCTTTCTTTTAGCAGTTGTGGATGAAAAACAGGTGATTATCACCTATCTGTGAAAAGCAATGAATTTCTTATTTGCTCAACGGTCATTGTCTCTTGTTTCCGGTTGGGCTTGTTGTAGAGCCAATTCCAGTTGACCAGCTGAGAAAAAGTGCATCGGTTGACAGGAATATCGTTGCTTTGATAGCGGGCATTGTCATCAAATTGAATGACCGTCAATGTGTCGTTTTCCGCATCTACATCCCGATAAACGACTTTCACATTGTGTGTCTGGGCGACAAGTAGCGCGGCAATTCCCATGAGGCGGTTGCCTCCCGTATTGCTGATAATGCTTTTCTGGTCTTTCTGTTCAAAGCATCTGTTGAATTCGTGATAGGCCTTGGACAGGTCATGTGAATCCATTAATTGCAGATTTATTTGTGCATCGAAGCTGGAAATGGTTTCTAATGTTTCCTTGATGTTTTTCGCGTTATCCTGCGTATCAACGGAATGCCATAAAAAAAGCTGTGACGGATTCAGTAACAATATGACGGATAGCACAGGCTGTAGCGAGCCTCCGACAAGCACATGAAGCTTTGGCTTGTCTGGAAGCTGTACATCCGTAGCCTTGTTAATGCCGTCGCCGGAAATGATGCGCCACGCCTGCTCCGTAGATGAGACAAAATGGATTTCTCTTTTGCCTTGGCTTGCATGTAAATCGTCTTGGTTCCCTTCTGGAATGAGAATGCTGCGTTTTGTCTGATTGAAAAGGTTATCTTTTGCATCAATGGTAACTTTTTCCACAGCATTATCACTTACCTTTCCAGTAAGCAGCCACTTGCAAGCCAATTCCTTGCGTTTGTTCTTTCGCCGTGTCGCCATTTCCGCCATGGCAAAGGCCAGCTGCCAGGAGTTGCTGTCAATCGAGTCATTTCTGTCATGGAAATCACAGGAAAGGAAGACCGACTGATGGTCGCCGATCCATGCCGTGTCGCTAAGAAGACGTCGATGATCCTGGCTTTCCGTAAATGGTGACTTATTGACGACATACATCCGCCAGACATAGGTCTTGTCCTTGATATTGGCGATGGTTGGAAAGCATGCGCAGGCGATGTCTTCGCAGTTCCAAAACTCGTCAAGTGAAGGCGTTCCGTCTCCGAAGGGCCGAAGGCCTTTCCATTCGTCCGTCAGTTCGGGCGTTTCCAGATCAATGATTCTGCCGAACAGCAACGCCTCCGCGCAAGCGCGGGCATACCATTCGCATGAACGAAGCCCTTCTGCATCAAAATCTTGAAGGCTCAAGACGGACGGATTGTTGAACCACAAGTTTATATTGCGGACAATGTTTTGTTCGCTTAATCGATTGTTTCTGTTGAACAATGGATTCATAACGTGGCATTGAGAATGATCTGGATGTTTCCGACACGTTCAATGGCCGGCATGCTGTCGGCGATGATCGGATCGAACATGATGAGCGACAAACCGCCCGCATCGACTTTGGCTTCGCCTGAACCGATGATCAAGCCGGTTTCCTTGTCACGGAATATCAGTTCCGCGCCGTCGTATTGTTTATCCTTGACATCAGACGCCGTCCAAATGAACTGCGGGGCTTCGCTCTTGGCGGGGACTGGCTCGAAATTGACGGCCTCCGCATTGCGGAAATACGTGATGTCGCCGTCTTTGCAGATGAAGATCTGCGATTGCATTTCTTCCCCCGCCGCCGCCTGCTGTTCAGGAATCTGGATGGTGGTAAAATTCGTCGCGATAATCTGGTTGACCATGGCGATGCGGTTGTCCAACGGACGGAACTGCTCCTTGTCTTCGGCCATGTAGTTGTTACGAATATCCAGAGGATCCGTTAATGCAGGGCCGACAGTGCTTTGGAAAGTATCCATCAAAGGTGTATTGGTCGCCAGATGGCGGAAAAGATCATACGCGTCGATTCGCACCTGTTCGGGCAATTGGCCGCATATCCAGCTATTCTGCAACAAGATGGACGGGATGATCTTGGCATTCCAGCATTGTAAAACAGCATGGAAGTCATAGTCGATGCCCGTCAGCATTTCGCCACGGACGGCGGGTATGGTAAAGCGTGAAAACGGCGCCACCAGCCATGATGAATCCGTCCAGCGGCCTAGAATCGCCACATACGGAATATGCTCCGGTTCCGTCGTGACCGACGACGTCATGACGCGGATCTGACCGATGGCCAGCTGCGTGTCAAATGGCGATACGGCTTCCGACAGACGTTTGGCATCTTCAGTGCCAACGACTTCCTGATCTTCCGTTTCATCGGTTTCCGACACCATGGCGTCAAACACGTACTGCTTGCGCCATGCCTCCAGCATGTTGTCATTCATTGTTTTTGACATGGAAAAACTCTCCGGTTCCTAACACATCCAGTTCCCTTTGAACTGGTCATTCCATATAAGACAGGAAACTCCCTGAATTCCGTTATGATAAGATATTTTTCTTGAAATCTTTTATTTCTTTTGGATATATTCAAAAACAGGCGCATATTGCTCTTTTCTTGCCTCGAAATAGCCTTCAAGCTCCGGAATGACGATCTCTCTCAAAATCTTGATGTAGTCTTTTCGGTGGACGATGTCCAATTCCGCCAGTGCGTCCTTCATTTTCTGTCCGGCATTGGAAACCGCATCAGCCAAGGCGGATTTCCTGCGTTTGAACAATGGTTGGATGTCGGGATTCGACAATGGAATACTTTTCATCAAGCAGAAGAATCCAAGGCGGATGTCCTCGTCCCATTGTTTCATGATAATTTGAGTGACTAGTTCTCTGCCATCTTTCGAGATGAATGATTCATCTTTTACCTGAAGGATGGGATCGTTCTCGTCAACAGCATTCTCTGGTTGCTGCAAACGGTCCTCCGGGGCATTGGGGGTGTGGGCCTCCCCTTTGTCATCCGTATTCAAGCTCATCTGTTTGGAAACATTTTTGTAGAAAAGATGGACCAACGTTGTCTTGATCAGATAGCCTGTCAGGTTTTTACCGAGCCCTCCAGCTCTTTTTCCAATGGTGTCAAACAAATAGATTTTAAAAGGCATCCCTTTGATTTTCTGCATCTTGTATAAGAGAACCTCTAGCTCGTGGAAAACGGAAACGGATACATTCGGATCGCCGTATTCCGCCCAGGAGGATGACTGGTCCTGATTCAGTCTTCTGATTTTTTCGTTGATGGAGGCCTGTGAGACTTTGATCAGTTTGCTCTTGTTTTCTGGTGAGCAGGCATCCACGGCGCATGTTGCCTTCCAATCAAGCCAGGCTTCCGTCAAATCAATCATTTCGCTCATGGTTGTGGTTCTCCTTTGACAAGGCTCTCATTGGTAAAATGCAACTGGTAGTAATGTTCCACTTCGGCCATTTCCTGCGGATTGCATTTCGGCTTGTCCACATTGCTCCAGACCTTCCGGACATCGCGGAACTCACCTTCGATTTTTTTCTGGGCGGCTTCTTCATCATAGTAGAGCAGCTCTTGCACCATGAAACCGCCGTCTGCATTGCAGACTTCCCCGAAAACCGTTCGATGATGCGGCTTGTCTTTCTCCAGCCCCGTCACGAGGATCAGGCCGTTCCTGTTGATATAGTCATTGGATCCTGCGAAGGTCGTCCCGGGCAGCATGGGGATGAAGCATAAGTCGTCTTCCGGCGGCGTCTTCAGCAGGGACAGCAGCGGGTGCTGTTTTCTGTCTTTGTTATAGCCCCATGACGGGTAGTTCTGCCTGATCAGTTCTTCACGCGCCCACCATAATGTCCCGATGGTGAAATCGCGGAAGGATAATTCCAGTTTTTTCACGTCGTCCATGAATTCATGCCTCACGTTGACAAACATCCTGCTAAATGATGAACATGTCAATAATATACTTCCTTTTCCGAATATTCAATCCTGCACCATCCGCAACCGAAGACGTTGAAACGTCCTAGGTTGATGTAGGGGAGATAGCGGAGGTATTCCCTGAACGGCGTGAAGTCGCCATGGTACTCCATCGTGCCTAGGAAACCGTCCAGCTTCATGGTGTCGCCCGTCCGCCCGCTGATGCGGTTGACTTCGTACACCCCTCCGGAAAGCTTTTTATACTGGATGTCCTGCGTGGCTTTTTTCAGTTCGCCGATCTCCTCGAAGCTGTGGAAGGGGATGCCGTCCCCGTACAGCCGGTTCAGTTCCTCCACGCGGTCGATGAGCCGTGCGCACAGGACGTGAAACGGCAGCTCGTCACGAAAAACGACATTCTGCGACTTCAGGCGGGCGCAGGGGGTCAGAAACGTCACGAGAAGGAACGGAAATTGCTCCGGATCCGGAAGTTGCAGTATTCTGGACATGATTTTCTCAATATCGCAGACTTGGTTCCGAAGCCCCAGCCCCATCTTGGCCATGGTCCGGAACACTTCGTCGAACAGCGCCTCGTATTCCGTGGCGACCCCGAAAAGGAGGACTTCGATGATGAAACTGCGGCGGTCCGGCCGTGTGAAGGAGCCGCGCAGGACGAAGGGCCGCGCCAGTTCGCGGTCATGGCTGTTCGCCGTCCCGTCGTTCTGCGGCATGAAGAACTCCTTGTACAAGGCGACCTGGTCTTCCAGTTCCGGAATGCCCGCCTGCCTGGCGATGACCTGCGCCAAGGCGTAGCCGAACGCCCCGCGGATCGTGATGCTCGGCAGTTCATGATGGAGCATCAGCGGTTGCGGACAGGTGAATTCATATCGGATTTGACGTATCTTCAACTTGTCCATACAACTATCATTTATTTGCTTGCTTTTCTGAAAAGCTCTTCTTTTTTCCTGTCTAATTGTCCAACGTCACGCGTCCAATGTCTTATCGTCTCCTGTCTTGTCACTAGCCACTATCCACTGACCACTATCCACTGACCACTAACCACTACTAACCACTGACCACTAACCACTAGTTAATTGCGGCTTGATCGCACCATGTTATCTTCAGCACCTGCCAGCCGGTAATGTCCTCCGCCTGGACTTCCGCCCCGATGGCCGGGCGGAAGCCCGGACGGTAGTCGGGGGACAATATCCAGCATTCCGGATACGCCTGCCCATGCAGTTCAGGCAAGCCTTCCGCGGACAGGCGGATCGCCGGACGCTCCTCCTTTGGCGTGAGGTCGCATCCCGTCATCCGGTTGGCAAGCGGCAGCGTGTTCGCATGGCCCCAGAAGGATTCCCATGTGTCCGTCTGAAGACGGCGTATGTAGTTTTCCATCGTCTCCGGCTCGATGAGGACGGGGCGGCGGATGAGGCTCAGCGGAAATGTGCTTCCTGTCAGAAATGGCATGGTTTTCTCTCTCCTTGGTCAATGATGTGGATCAACGTTTCTGCTGTTTGGGTATGCTTTCGTAGATTTGCCCGGTTTTGAATTTGAACAGATGGCTTTTCAGTTCATTCAACCCGGATTTGCCGCAGAATGCGGCGATGCTACGGCTGGTCTGGATCCGTTGTGCGAAAGGCCGGGCATTTTTACCGGCTATGCTGGAGTTCACTGTGACCAACGCGCAAATCCCCAAGGCACCGGAATAGTTGGCCCGCAAATTCTCTAGTTTCTGGACGAAATCCTGTTTGATGGATCCCGCCTTGCATTCAAGAATATAGAAGGAGAACCCGTCCGTGTAGCAGACATCGAACTCCTGGGCGTCGCTTTTGCTGTCGCTCCAGACGATGGACAAGTTCTTGACGATTTCCGCCTGCGGGGCATTTTGTTTGACAATGTCGTAAATGTAATCTTCAAACCATCCGCCGCTAAGATATTTCGCCTTGCTTATCCAGGACTCCTTCCTGAAGGTCTTTTCGAACAATTCCTTCCATTCCTGTCTTTGGGTCTCGTCCTTGATATTTTGGAGTAAACTTTCATAAGCTTGTTCAAAACCAACTTTATCAACATGATCTAGACTCTTGGATATGGTTTCCTGAGAGCGTTGAAGCGTAAAGGCGATACTGTAGCTCAAGGCGTTGAGTTCCGGTGGAGTTGACATGTTCTGATGGCCGGCCGGTTTGATTTCCGTTCCAGCGAGACGGATGAAATTCTCGATTGTCATGCGGTTTGCAAGCTCTTGCGTATGGAAGTCATGGAGCCACACCAGTTCACGCTTGGCGAAGTCCAGATAGAAGTACCGCAATGTTTTCAATTGTTCTACTCTCGTCCCGCATATCATCGCGGTGAACGCCATTGGCTTGGTGCCGCCTGTGATATTCACGGAGACGGAAGGGGCCCCCGAATTCTTCAGCTTCTGGAGAAGATTGCTGAACACTTTGGCCAAGGCCGGAAAATCGGAGGCGATCTCACGCTGGCCAATGTTGTGCAGAACGACGTCATATCCGTTGCGTTTCAATTCCGCGACAAGATTGTTGCCGACTTTCAGCGTGGCTTCCGTCACAATCAAATAATGCTGGCATGTCTTTGGGAACTGGATCGCTGAAAGGTAGATGGGGTTCGTTTGTTCACCGACGAGATGAATGATGATGTCTGAGGAAATGGTTTCAGTCATGGGAATGCCTTTTTTGGTGATAAATGTTTTTTGACGAATATCTTAATGCATGTTCATGCAAATGCAAACGGCAGGATACCGTTAATCGTCTGTTTCAGAGCCCTCATGTATAGATTTCCTGCGCTGTCTGCGTTTCAAGCATTCCCCGGATGGGAATGCATTTGATGGTGGACGGCAGCTGGAAGAGCAGGATCGTATCCTCCCGCTTGCTGCATTCGTATAGTTCTTGTTGGAGTTTCATGATCTTGGCATTTTCCAAATCGCAGGTGAAAACGGATTTCTCAATCCGTATCCCGTATCGTTTCAGAACCTTGGCCACGCGCCTCAGGCGTCTGGGCTCCGAGATGTCATAGGCTATAAGGTACTTCATGGTCGTTTTTCCGCCTGCACTTGAAAAAATCTGTCTTTTAGCTTTTAGCTTTTAGCATTAATCATTAATCATTAATCATTAAACAACTCCTACCTTTCCGGTTGCAACGACAGAAAATCCGGTGTTTTTCCATCTGCCAATCGCTCCAACACAAGATTGAACAGCTTGTCGGAAAGCTTTTCAACCAAAGGCTCCACGCTGTCGCGGTAGAATCCCATGAAGCGTTTGAAACCACCAGGCGTCAGTTGAAAACCCTCTTCATGGCCGCGGAAGTCCGGCAGGCTTATCTTCCTTCCGCGCAAGGCTTTTAGGACGCCATGGTCGCAGACGCTCGCCCGGAAAATCTCCACCAGATCCGTCGCCACGCCTCCGCTCCCGTATCCGAGACGGTGCAGGAAACTGAGCGTCGGATCCAGTCCATGCTGGCGGCATTGGCTCTCCAGATGGCCTGTCGCCAATGCGTAGGTCAGGGAGAGCAGGGCGTTGATCTCGTCCGTCGCGGGATGGTAATGACGGCCGTTCCATGTCCATCCCTGTGGAAGACATCCGCTGAACACGGCATAATAGGTTTTGGCTGACATCCCTTCGATTCCCATGAGGCTTTTGTCGGAGTGCGCGTCGTCCAATTGCTCCTCGTACTGGCGGATCAGGGGGAGGAATCCTTTGCAGGGGGCGTACCATCCGTTGTCGAGCATGCGGCGGTACTCCAGTTCGTATGTCTTCAGCTTCGCCTTGAGGATGGCCTTTCCCCAGTCGAGGCGGATGCCGTCGTCCGATACCGTATTGTACTGCGCAAGTCGTCGGCTCGTATCCTTGAAGACATGCGGATGAATCATGCCGAGATATTTGCCGTATTGGCTGTAGTACTGCACTTCGATGCCTGTCTCCAGGCAGCTCTTCAAGGCCTGAGTCGTAATCTGCGGATTTCCAAAGACCACGATGCGCTCCAGTGTTTCCAGCGGATGAGTCCCGATGATGTCCTGCCCCTGGCTGACAAGCAGGCTACCCGAACGCAAGGATACCTTGTGTTCGGAATTGTGGAGAAAACATGTCTCGAACATTTTTGTTCCTTTCTGAAGTGGAGTTGGTTTCCCCGTTTCCGCTCTCATGCCGTTTAAGAGATTACGGCTCCCGATTTCCGTTTGGCGACATGTTTTTTTCCGTTTTTTTGTGAAAAAATATGTCCAACAGAAAAAATGTCGGCCGACGCAAACGGCAGGTTTATGCCTATTTTTCTGATTTTTTGAAAATGGAATGCCTGTGTTTTGCGGTTTGAATGGTTGAAAGCGGCCGGATGACGCTTCCGGACAACCGTTTTTTTTCTTGACTTCTGAAAAACACGCGCTAATTTAATTGATGATTCGATGGTTATGAAGCATGGCCTTTGAATCAACGCCTCGAATTAGAGGATTGATACCAGCCATCTGCTTGCCAACTATAAGGCCGGGATAACTTTGAATCAACGCCTCGAATTAGAGGATTGATACCCGCAAACCTGACAGTATAGGTGGAAAGCTTTACTCTTTGAATCAACGCCTCGAATTAGAGGATTGATACCCGATACACGCCTGCCGCTTTCTCACCAAATAAAACTCTTTGAATCAACGCCTCGAATTAGAGGATTGATACAGCTCGTTCTTTCTCATATAGCTCTTCTTGTTGTCTTTGAATCAACGCCTCGAATTAGAGGATTGATACTCAAGATCTTCAACCTTACGATGATGACGGTGATCTTTGAATCAACGCCTCGAATTAGAGGATTGATAC
>JAEEGL014492492.1_pt1 | contig 24356 bp, 26 predicted proteins | sample 9134231 | NCBI WGS metagenome assembly JAEEGL01 (sample SAMN16246548, study PRJNA631951) | gut metagenome | biome: gut microbiome; feature: rumen; material: fiber-attached | host: Bos | place: Iran: Karaj | collected 2018-10
AACATCAATATCTGGATCAGTTGCAGAATATCAAGCATATGCCGCTGAGATGTGTGAAGCTTCCGGATGGACACAAGAAGACTTTGATTGTTTAGTAAGATTATGGAATAGAGAAAGTGGATGGAATCCAAATGCATATAATGCTTCATCAGGAGCATATGGTATACCACAAGCATTACCTGGATCAAAAATGGCATCAGCAGGAGCTGATTATCAAACAAACTATAGAACACAAATAAATTGGGGATTAAGTTATATTAGTTCAAGATATGGAAATCCTCAAAATGCATGGAGTCATTCACAAAGAACAGGATGGTATTAAAATTAAATAAAAATTAAAATAAAAATTAGAGGAGATATATCCTCTAATTTTTTATAGTATAACATTGAAAAAACATTGTAAAAAGAGCATATATATGATATAAAAGAATATATAAATGTAGAAAGGAAAAAGTATGGCAAGAAAAAGTATAACAAAGAATTATATATATAATTTAATATATCAAGTATTAATACTTATATTACCATTAATTACAACACCATATATTTCTAGAGTGTTAGGTCCAACAAATATAGGTATTTATAGTTATACATATTCAATATTATCATATTTTTTACTTTTTGGTGCTTTAGGAGTTTCTATGTATGGACAAAGGGAAATTGCATATATAGAAGAAGAAAACAGCAGCAAAAGAAAAAAAGTATTTTTAGAAATAGTATCTTTTAGATTTTTAACAGTAATGGTTGCACTTATTGTATATGGAATGTTATTTATGAGAAATTCCGAGTATGCAATTTATTATAGAATTTGGGCTTTAGAATTAGTAGCAACTGCTTTTGAAATAGGATGGTTCTTCCAGGGAATGGAAGAATTTAAAAAAACAGTTGTTAGAAATGTTCTAGTAAGAATTATTAGTGTATCATTAATATTTATTTTGGTTAAAAATGAGCAAGATCTAATAAAATATATAACAATATATGCAATAGCTGATTTAGTTGGAAACCTATCTTTATGGGCATATTTACCTAAGTATTTTAAAGGGATAAAAATTAAAAAACTAAATATTAAAAATCATTTTGCTCCAATAATATTGCTTTTTATTCCACAAATAGCAAATCAGATATACAATATGCTTGATAAAACAATGATAGGAAGAATGATAGAAGATAAATCAGAAGTAGGTTTCTATGAAGAAGGTTTAAAAGTTATAAAAGTTTTAGTTACAATTGTTTCATCACTTGGAATTGTTATGGTATCAAGAATGGCAAGTGTTTTTGCATCAGGAGAGAAAGAAAAAGTGAAAGATTACCTAAAAAAATCATTTCAATTCACCTTTATATTAGGTATTCCAATGGTATTTGGAATAGTGAGTATTTCAGAAGCATTTGTACCAATATTTTTTGGACCAGGATATGAAAAAACAGTAATTCTTATGAATGTACTAAGTCCTGTTGTTATTCTTTGTGGTCTATCTAGTGTTATGGGATATCAATATTTGCTTCCAACTAAAAGACAGAAGGAATATACAGTATCAGTTTTTATAGGAATAGTAATAAACTTTGTATTAAACTATATTTTAATACTTGCTTATAATTCTATTGGAGCATCTATTGCAACAGTAGTTTCACAAATTGTAGTATGTAGTGTTCAATTATATATGATAAGAAAAGATATGAGCCTAAGAGAATTGATTAAAATAAGCTATAAATATGTGATCGCTGGAATAATAATGCTTGCAGTATGTTTAGAAATAAAATATTTATTAGGAATAGGATTAAAAGCAATGGCAGCTCAAATATTTGCTGGAATGGTAGTTTATTTTATTTCATTACTATTAATGAGAGATGAGTATTTAAAAATGCTTTTATTTAGATTAAAGCTATTAGTTAGGAGAAAAAAATGAAAATAATATCATGGAATGTTAATGGACTAAGAGCTATATATAACAAGGGATTTGTTGACATTGTAGATAAGTTAAATGCAGATATATTTTGTGTTCAAGAAACAAAAATGCAAGAGGGACAATTAGAATTAGATCTTAATGGATATTTTGAATACTATAATTATGCTTTAAAAAAAGGTTACTCAGGAACAGCAATATTTACTAAAATAAAACCAATAAATGCAAGTTATGGTATAGGAATAGAAGAACATGACAAAGAAGGAAGAGTAATAACTCTTGAGTTTGATGAATTTTATTTAGTAAATTGTTATACACCAAATTCAAAAAGGGAACTTGAAAGACTTGAATACAGAATGGTTTGGGAAGATGATTTTAGAAATTATTTACAAGAATTAGACAGTAAAAAACCAGTAATTTTATGTGGAGATTTAAATGTTGCACATAAAGAAATAGATCTTAAAAATCCAAAAACAAACAGAAACAATGCTGGATTTACAGATGAAGAAAGAGAAAAAATAGATATACTTTTAAAATCAGGATTTACAGATACATTTAGGTATATGTATCCTGATAAAGAAGGAGAATATACATGGTGGTCATATATTAGAAATGCAAGAGCAACTAATGCAGGATGGAGAATTGATTATTTTATAGTATCTGATAGGATAAAAGAAAAAATAAAAGATGCATATATTTATCAAGAAATTTATGGAAGTGACCATTGCCCAGTAGGAATAGAAATGAGGTAAAACAGGATGAATGATAGAAGGAAATCTAATAACAGATTAATTTATTTATTACTATTTATTATTTTTATAATAGTAATTTTTAAATCATTTGATAATTTAAATTTATTTTCTGGAGGAATAGAAAAATTAATAGGGGTTTTAACACCATTCATTACAGGATTAATAATTGCATATCTATTCTATATTCCATGTAGAGGAATAGAAAGATTATTTAAAAAAGCAAAGATTTTAAGAAAAGTAGCAAGGATATTATCTATATTAATAGTTTATATTATAGCAATCCTTTTAATAGTTTTACTTATAAACATAGTAATTCCTGCAATATCAAAGAGTATAGGTGATTTAGCAAATAACCTTCCTACATACTATAATAATGCAATGAATTATGTAGAAAAAATGCCAGAGAATCCAATAGTAAACAAAGAGGATGTACAACACATAATTTCAAATTTACAACAAGTCGATATAGTTGAAATGTTTAGTTTTGAAAACATAATAAACTATATTAAAGGAGTATTTGGTGTAGCAAACGTAATATTTAATATTGTTGTATCAATAATTGTATCAGTATATATTTTATTAGATAGAACAAGAATAATTAGTTATATTAATAGATTTAATAAAGCATCATTTAGAGAAGAAACTAGTAAAAAATTAAATAATTACATAATAAAAGCAAATAATGTTTTTCTAAAATTTATATCAAGTCAAATATTAGATGGAATAATAGTTGGAATAGTAGTTTCAATTGTACTTTTAATCATGAAGGTTAAATATGCTATTCTATTAGGATTTTTGATTGGACTATTTAATCTTATACCATTTTATGGATCAATTGTTGCAATTGCTATTGCTACAATTATTACAATATTTACAGGAGGATTTACAAAAGCAATATGGATGCTTGTAGTAGTAATAATAATTCAACAAATTGATGCTAATATTATAAATCCAAAAATTGTTGGAAAAGCTTTAAAAATAAGACCATTACTTGTAATTTTTGCAGTAACTGTTTTTGGCGCATATTTTGGAGTAATAGGTATGTTTTTAGCAGTACCAATTGTTGCAGTAATTAAAATAATTACAGATGATTATATAGATTCAAAAAATGATAAAGAAGAAACTATTAAAAAAGAAACAGAAATAAAAAAAGAAAAAGAATTGATAGAAGATAAAAAGGAGAAAAAATAATAATGCTTAAATATATTTTAGTTTTCTTGATTTCAATGGTTCCACTAATTGAATTAAGGGGAGCAATACCAATCGGATTAAGCAACTTATGTGGTGATCCTATTGCAGTAATACCTTTATATATTGTATGTATTATTGCTAATATGCTACCTGTACCTTTTATATATCTATTTGCAAGAAAAGTTTTAAATTGGGGTAAAGATAAAAAAATTATAGGAAAATTTTTTGGATGGTGTTTAGAAAAAGGAGAAAAAGGAGGAGCAAAGCTTCAAAAAAAAGCAGGAAAGGGTGGACTTTTTGTAGCACTACTTCTTTTTGTAGGAATACCACTTCCAGGAACTGGAGCATGGACAGGAACTCTTGCTGCAAGCATATTAGATATGGATTTTAAAACAAGTATAATTGCTGTAATGATAGGTGTAATTATTGCAGGAGTTATTATGGGATTGGCATCAGCAGGAGTATTTGGAGCAGTAGGTGCTATATTTTCAGTGTAAATTACTAAAAAATAGAATAAATAAAAAATAAAATAAAATGATAAATAAAAAGAAAATAAAAAACAATAAAAAAGAAAAAATAATAAAAAAAATAAAAAAGTGTAGATTAATCTACACTTTCTATTTTTATATAATTTGTACTAGTATTATTATCTATTTTATTTTTAGGAGCTGCAAATGAACTTGTCATAAATCCTGCTGCAAAACCTAGTAAAAATACAATAATTATAATAATTGTATATTTAATACTTTCTTGCTTTTGATATATTTCTTTATCATATACTTTCATTTACATCAACTCCTTTGTTTAAGTTATCTATATTATATATTATAAATTCAAAACTTGCAACAATAAATTTACTTTTCTTTAAAAACGATATATAATATACTATGTAATTATGAAGTAAGGAATGATAAATTTATGAAAAAAATAAACTTAACAGCATACTATATTTTTTTACTAATATTTGAGGAAATAGCGTTTTCCCTAATAATATTTAAAAAATTTCCAATATTTTTTTGGCTAATTATTTTATTTACAATACCAATAGCATCTGTAGTAAGTATAATTGCAAATTCTTTTAAACCAAAAGTAAATAAAATACTTACATATATATTTACTGTAATTAATATATTCATATTTGGTGCACAAATTGTATATTACAGCATGTATGAATCAATAATATCTTTTTACTCAATTCTACATGGTGGTCAAGTAACAGAGTTTATGGATGTTATATTTGATATGATTTTTAGAAATCTATATGGAATATTAATATTTATGATACCACTTGTTGTTTTGATTGTATTAAATATTAAAAAATTTATTGATTATGAAAGATATAACAAAAAAGGATTTTTAGAGAAATTATCTATTGCATGCGTATCACAGGCAATTGCATTAATTTTAATTAGTACTATTAATACAAAAGGAATTTACTCAAATAAAAATCTATACTATAACATACATGTTCCAAAAATTACTGCAAATAGAATGGGAGTTTTAACAACAATGAGATTAGACCTTCAAAGATTTGCATTTGGATTTAAAGAAAACTTAGTTGTTGAAACTAAAAACGATGAAGTAGAAGTAAAAGAAAAAGAATATAATAAGCTTGATATAGATTTTGAAAAAATAATTGGAGAAGAAAATGATGAAACAATTAGAGATATGCATATATATTTTTCTAGCCAAATGCCAACATCTAAAAACGAATATACTGGAATGTTTAAAGGTAAGAACTTAATTGTATTAGTTGGTGAAAGTTTTAGTCAGCTTGCAATAGATGAAAACTTAACACCTAATTTATATAGATTATATAAAGAGGGATTTCAATTTGATAATTTCTATACACCAATATTTCCAGTAAGTACAGCAGATGGAGAATATATAACAGATACGTCTTTAATTCCAAAAGAAGGTGTATGGAGTTTCTTAGAAGTAGATGGAAACTATATGCCATATTCTTATGCTAATGTATTTAAAAAATTAGGATATACAGCAGATGCATATCACAATCATACAGCTACATATTATGAAAGACAAAAATATATTAAAACAATGGGATATGATACATATTTGGCTGTTGGAACAGGATTAGAAAAAAGAATGGATACATCTAACTGGCCAAATAGTGATTATGAAATGATGCAAGTTACAATGGACGACTATATTAATAATGAAAAATTCTTAGCATACTATATGACAGTAAGTGGTCATTTGAATTATACATTAGACGGTAATGCTATGGTTTATAAAAATTGGGATTTGGTTAAGGATTTACCATATTCGCATAAAGCAAAAAGCTATATTGCAGCAAATATAGAACTAGACAAGGCAATAGGAGAAATTTTATCAAGATTAGAACAAGCAGGAAAATTAGAAGATACAGTAATTGTTTTAAGTGGCGATCATTATCCATATGGATTAACTTTAAATGAAATTAATGAAATTTCAACATATGAAAGAGATGATACATTTGAAAAATATCATATGCCACTTTTAATATGGAGTGGTTCTATGAAAGAACCAATAAAAGTTGAAAAAGTTGGGTCTAGTTTAGATGTTTTACCTACAGTACTTAATTTATTTGGAATAGAATATGATTCAAGACTTCTTATGGGAAGAGATATTTTATCAGATGAAGGAAATATTGTAATTTTCTCTGACAGAAGCTTTATCACAGATAAAGGAAGATATAATGCAGTAACTGAAGAATTTATTCCAAATGAAGGAGTAGAAGTAGAAGAAGGATATGTTGAAAACATTAATGCAATTATTTATAACAAGTATAAAATGTCAAGATTAATACTAGAAAAAGACTACTATAATGTTCTTTGGAATGAATTAGGATGGAAATAGTGTAAAAATAAGAAAAACAAGGAAGATGAAATGAAATCAAAATATTTAGATTTAAAAAATAATAATGATAATAATTTAGAAAAAATAAAAGAAGCATCAGATGTTATAAAATCAGGTGGCACTGTCTTATTTCCTACAGAAACAGTTTATGGAATAGGTGCAAATGCTTTGAATGAAAACGCAGTAAATAAAATATTTATTGCAAAGGGAAGAGCATCAGATAACCCATTAATTGTACATATTTCAAATATTGAGATGCTAGATGATTTGGTAGTTAGCATAGGCAAAATTGAACATGAATTAATTAATAATTTTTGGCCAGGGCCTTTAACAATAATATTTGATAAAAAAGAAGTAGTACCAAATAATGTTACTGCAAATTTAGATACTGTAGGTATAAGATTTCCAAGTAATAAAATAGCAAATAAATTAATAGAATATGCTGCACTTCCAATTGCAGCACCTAGTGCTAATATTTCTGGAAGACCAAGCGGTACTAAAATTGAAGATATTATAAAAGAATTAGATGGAAAAGTTGATTATATAATTGATGGTGGTATGACTGATATTGGTGTTGAATCTACAGTAGTAAGAGTAATTCAAAATAAGGTTCATATATTAAGGCCTGGGAAAATAACAAAAGAAGATATTGAAACTTTAGGTATAGATGTAGTTATAGAAAAACATATTATGGAAGAAGTAAAAAAAGAAGAAAAAGTAATGTCACCAGGAATGAAATATAAACACTATTCACCAAGTACAAAATGTGTATTAGTATATAGCAAAGATAATAAGAAATTAGTAGAAAAAATAAATGAACTTGAAAAAGAAAATGAAAACACATTAGTTCTTGGAACTACAAAAAATTTAGAAAAATATAACAGCAAAGTTAAGCTAGATATGGGTGATAGTTTAGAAGAAATATCTCATAATATATTTACACTGCTTAGAAAAGTTGATTCATATAATGCAAAACTAGTAATTATAGAAGGAGTCCAAAAAGATGGATTAGGTTTAGCAATTATGAATAGACTAATTAGAGCATGCTCTCATAATTATATTGAAGTATAAAAGATGGATAAAAAAGAAAAAAGAAGAAAGAAGAAAAAAGAAAAAAGTTAAAAATAATGGGTATGAAATATTTCATACCCTTTTATTATTATAATCAAATTATATTCTTGTATTAATAAACAACTAAATCTGGATCAGCTGTTAAAGGAACAAATGTAGGTTCAGTCACTTCACTATTATTATTTTGTGTAACTGGAGGCGTTTGAGGTTCTCCTAATGCATTTGTGTTGCTATCATCATTTGTTAATTGTAAAACAACAAATTTATCTTCATCTTCAATATTTTCATCATTGTAAAATTCTTCATTATTTTCGTTAGCATTTTCATTGTTTTTTTCATTGCTTGAAGAATAATAATCATACATTTCTTTACTCTTATTAAATCCTTCGTCTAATCCTTCAGAATGTCCTTTTTTAAATCCTTCATCATAACCTTTGCCATAACCATTGTTATATGATTTTTTAGAAATATTAATTGATACAATAATAACTATTGTTATTATAACAGCAAGAATAATTATAAATATTGGGGTGGATACTGGAATAGTAACACTACCACTTTGAAATCCTCGTCTTCTATCAGCATTTCTTCTATATGACATAGGTAATTCCTCCTTTGTTTAAAGTCAATATATAATTATAATATATTAATAAAAAATAAAAGTCAATAAAATAGCAAAAAAATAGATAAAACACTTGACAAATCAATAAAAATAGTGTAAAGTAGAATAGCATTACAAAAAAAGACAGATAATAATGCAAAATAGTAATTAAGAATGGGAAAAATAATATGGAAAAAAATGTTGAAATCAGTATGCTTTGCCAAATATATGGTAAGCTTTTAACTAAAAATCAATTATTAATCTTAGAAGATTACTATAATAAAGATTTGTCTCTTTCAGAGATTGCAGAAAATAAAAATATTACAAGACAGGCTGTAAGAGATATCATAAAGAAAGGAGAAAAGAAGCTTTTTGAAATAGAGAAAAAGCTGGGAGTTATGAAGAGGATGTTAAAACAAGAAGAACAAATATCAGATATTTTAGGTGAGCTCAAGAAGATAAAGCAAAAAACATCTGATAAACAAATTGCTGAAATAATTTCACACATTAAAAAAGAATTAAACTGTTTAGTTTAAAAGGAGGGTACATATGGCTTTTGAAGGTCTATCTGCAAGATTACAAGAAGTAACAAGAAAATTAAGTGGAAAGGCAAGAATTACAGAGAGTGATTTAAAAGAGATTTTAACAGAGGTAAACCGTGCATTACTTGCAGCAGATGTTAACTACATGGTTGTTAAAGAGTTTATTGCAAAAATAAAAGAAAAGGCACTTGGACAAGATGTTTTAAAATCTTTAACACCTGGTCAACAAGTAGTTAAAATTGTAAGAGATGAAATGATTGAGCTTCTAGGAGGAACATCAAGTAAAATTAATTTTTCCCCAAACCCACCAACAATTATAATGCTTGTTGGACTTCAAGGTTCTCGGAAAAACAACGACAGCAGGAAAACTTGCAAACCTACTTAGAAAACAAGGTAAAAAACCACTTCTTGTTGCGTGTGACGTATATAGACCAGCAGCTATTAAGCAATTACAGGTAGTAGGAAATAGTTTAAATATACCTGTATTTGCAAATGAAAACTCAAAAGATGTACCACATATTGCAAAACAAGCAATTAACCAAGCAATATCAAAATTGAATGATGTAATTATACTAGATACTGCAGGAAGACTTCATATAGATGAAGAATTAATGCAAGAACTAAAAAATATAAAAACAAATGTAAAACCACATGAAATACTATTAGTAGTAGATTCAATGACAGGTCAAGATGCAGTAAATGTTGCAGAACATTTTAATCAAGACTTAGGAATAGATGGAATTATACTTACTAAATTAGATGGTGATACACGTGGTGGTGCTGCACTTTCAGTAAAGAAAGTTACAGGAAGACCAATAAAGTTTGCAGCAACAGGTGAAAAGCTAAGTGATTTAGAAGAATTTTATCCAGATAGAATGACATCTAGAATATTAGGAATGGGAGATATGCTTTCTGTTATTGAAAAAGCAGAAGAAGCATTTGATTTAGAAGAAGCTGAGAAATTAGAAAAGAAACTTAAAAAACAAGAATTTGACTTAGATGATTATTTAACACAGCTAAGACAAATGAAAAAAATGGGTTCTTTTTCATCACTACTTAAAATGATTCCAGGAATGAATAAATTTGGAGATATTAAAGTAGATGATAAAGAATTTGTAAAAATAGAAGCAATTATATGTTCAATGACTAAAGAAGAAAGAAGAAACACAAGACTTCTTAATGCAAGTAGAAGAATAAGAATTGCAAAACGGAAGCGGAACTGAAGTTTCAGACATAAATAAATTTATGAGTTCATATGAAATGACAAGAAAGATGATGAAGAAAATGCAAAATAGTAAAGGCGGAATGAAAGGTGCATTAAGAGGTTTAGATATGAATTCACTTAAAAATATGAAATTTTAATCTTTTTGATTAAATTAGTTTAGTTATTAATTTTTAAATTTTAATATATATTTTATTTAAAGGAGGAAAAATTATGGTAAAAATAAGACTACAAAGGGCAGGTAAGAAAAAAGCACCATTTTATCACATTGTTGTTGCTGATTCAAAATCACCAAGAGATGGAAAAATAATTGAACAAATTGGAACATATGATCCAATGACAAATCCAGGAACTCTTGTTTTAGATAGAGAAAAAGTAGAAAAATGGATTAAAAATGGAGCAAAACCTACAGATACAGTAAAACAACTAATAGAGAAGGAGGCATAAATAAATGGAAGAAGCACTTAGAACAATTATTAGTAGTTTAGTAAATGATGTAGATGCAGTTTCTATAAACCAAAAAGAAGAAGGAGACATAACAGTTTTTGAAGTAAAAGTTGCAGAAGCTGATATGGGAAAAGTAATTGGTAGAGAAGGTAGAATTGCAAAAGCTGTTAGAACAATTATGAGAGCTTTAGCATCAAAAGAAAATAAAAAAATATCTATAGAATTTATAGGTTAGGAAAATTATGAAAGAATATTTTGAAATTGGTCAAATCGTAAATACATCTGGATTAAAAGGTTTATTAAAAATAAAACCATTTACAGATGATATTAAAAGATTTAGTAAATTAAAAACAATATATATATCTATTAACAAGGAGCTTATAGAGTACGAAATAGAAGATGTAAAGTATGTAAAGAATATGGTTCTTTTAAAACTTAAAGGAATTGATTCAATTGAAGAAGCAGAAAAATACAGAAACTATTATGTACATATAAATAAAAAAGATGCTCCAAAGCTTGAGAAAGATTCATACTTTATTGCAGACATCGAAGGATGCAGCGTTTATGAAGAAGGAACACTTAATTTATTAGGTGTTGTTACAGAAGTATTTCCAACAGGAAGTAATGATGTATATGTTGTAAATAAAGAAGATGGAAAACAAATATTATTACCTGCAATTAAAGAGGTTATAAAACAAGTTGATATCGAAAACAAAAAAATAATTGTAAAATTATTAGAAGGATTAGTTTAAAATGAAAATTGATGTATTAACACTTTTTCCTGATATGTTTAATGATTTAAATGAAAGTATAATCGGAAAAGCAATTGAAAAAGATATAATAGATATTAATTTAGTAAATATTAGAGATTTTTCAAAGGATAAGCATAAAAAAGTAGATGATACTCCATACCGGTGGAGGAGCAGGAATGGTGATGAAGGCTGATGTTGTATATGATGCATTTAAAAGTATAAAAAATAAAAAGAATGCAAAAACAATATATTTATCACCACAAGGGAAAACTCTAAATCAAGAAAAAGTAATAGAATTAAGCAAAGAAAAACATTTAATACTTCTTTGTGGACACTATGAAGGAATAGATGAAAGAGTTTTAGAGGAAATTGTAGATGAGGAAATATCAATTGGAGATTATGTATTAACTGGTGGAGAACTTCCAGCAATGGTATTAATAGATAGTGTTTCTAGATATATAAACGGGGTAATAAATAAAGAATCAGTAAATGAAGAATCATTTTCAAATGGACTTTTAGAATACCCACAATATACAAGACCAGAAGTATTCTTAGGAAAAAAAGTACCAGATGTTTTAATTTCTCGGAAATCATAAAATGATAGAAGAATGGAGAAATAAAAAATCTGTAGAAATTACAAAAAAGAAAAGACCAGATTTATTAAAATAAAGTCTAAAAAAAGAAGGAGGAAAAATTAATGGACATAGTTAAATCAATAGAACATGAACAAATGAAAAGTAAAATACCAGCTTTAAAAGTTGGAGATACAGTAAAAGTTCATGTTAGAGTTAAAGAAGGAAACAGAGAAAGAATACAAGTTTTCGAAGGTATTATAATTAAAAAACAAGGTGGAAGTGTAAATGCTACATTTACAGTTAGAAAAACATCTTATGGTGTTGGTGTAGAAAAAACATTCTTAATTCACTCACCAACAGTTGAAAAAGTAGAAGTAGTTAGAGTAGGTAAAGCAAGAAGAGCTAAATTATTCTATTTAAGAGATAGATTAGGAAAATCTGCTAAGACTAAAGAAAAAGTTGGAGCAAGAATTGAAACTAATGAAATTACTCTTAAAGAAGAAATAGTTGAAGAAGAACCAGTAGCTGAAGAACCAGCAGTAGAAGAAGCTCCAGTAGCTGAAGAAGTAGCACCTGCAGCAGAGGAAGTAGCTGAAGAAGCTCCAGCAGCTGAAGAAGCACCAGCAGCAGAAGAAGTAGCTGAAGAAGCTCCAGTAGCTGAAGAAGCACCTGCAGCAGAAGAAGTAGCTGAAGAAGCTCCAGTAGCTGAAGAAGCACCTGCAGCAGAAGAAGTAGCTGAAGAAGCTCCAGCAGCTGAAGAAACACCTGCTGAAGAAGAAAACAAAGAAGAAACAGCTGAGTAATTAAAATATATTAAAATTTATATTAAAAATGGATATCAATTTGATATCCATTTTATTTTTATATAATATTTTATTTATTAATTATTTGTTTTTTCTAGCATTTTCACTATATTTCTTTAATTTTTCATATGCTAAATATTTAATTGTTCCATTTGGGAAATTTCCCTGAGCATTTCTTTTACCTGCAGGAACACCTGTTAAGATTTCAATTCCTTCATCTATTGAAGATATTGCATATATATGGAATTTTCTATCTTTAACACTTTCTATTACTTCATCACTTAAATTTAAGTTTCTTACATTTTGAATTGGAATTACAATACCTTGTTCACCAGTCAATCCTCTTAATTTACAAGTTTCGAAAAATCCTTCTATTTTTTCATTTACACCACCAATTGGTTGTATTTGCCCTTTTTGGTTTACTGAACCAGTAACAGCAATTGATTGATTAATTGGAATTCCTGATAGACTAGATAGTATTGCATAAAGCTCTGTACTTGATGCACTATCACCGTCAACACCATTATATAATTGTTCAAAACATAAACTTGCATTTAATGAAAGTATCATTTCTTGTGCAAATTCTTCACCTAAGTATCCAGAAAGGATAAGTACACCTTTAGAATGTGAAGAACCAGACATGTCTATTTCTCTTTCAATGTTTATAATTCCGTCTTTTCCCATAAAAGTATTTGCTGTAATCCTTGCTGGCTTTCCAAATGTATAGTCACCAATTGTAAGTACTGTTAGTCCATTTATCATACCAACTTCATAGCCTTCTGTATCAATAAGCAATGTATTATCTTGTATCATTTCTTTATATTTTTCATCATATTTTTTAACTCTATCAATTCTTTCAGAAAGTGTTTTATCAATAAATTCTGCTGTAACTACTTTCTTTTTAGAAAGTTTTGCCCATGTAGAAGATTCTGCAATTATTTCTCCAATTTCATTAAATCTTGTAGAAAGTTTTGTTTTATCTTCTGCAAGTTTTGAAGTATATTCTACAAGTTTTGCCATAGCACCTTTATCTAGTGGAAGCATTCCTTCTTTTTGAGAGAAGCTATGAACAAATCTTGCGAGTTTCATAATATTTGAATCTGTTCTTGGAGCATCTTCTTCAAATTCCACTTTTATTTTAAATAATTTTTTAAAGTCTGGATCTAATGCTAAAAGTGTATGATAAATTTCTGAATCTCCAAGAAGAAGTACTTTTACATCTAGTGGAATAGGTTCTGGTTTTAGTGAAATCATAACCATATATGAACGTTGTTCCATATTGTTTTCAATATTAATCTCTTTTACAAGTAATGCTTTTTTAAGTGTCTCATAACAAATTGGGTTTGCTAATAAATCTGCTGCTTGTAGCATAATATATCCACCATTTGCTTTATGAATTAAACCTGGTTTAAGCATTGTAAAATCAGTTTTAAGCATGCCATATTGGTTTTCATATTCTAGTTTTCCAAATAAATTATGGTATAAATAGTTTGAATCCATAATTACTGGAGCACCTTGTAAATCACTATTATCAACAAATAGATTTACTCTATAGTTAAGCCATGGCTTTACATTTTCTTGTTTTAGAGTTTGAGCTTTTGTTTCATCAACTTCCTCTTTGATAAATAGCTCAATATTTTTTAATATATCATTTTTTATATCTTCAAAAAATGTCATTAATTTAGTATTTTTCTTGTATTTTGTTTTTAATGGATTAATATGAGAATTAATAGTTAAAAGTGCTATGTTTGCTTGCCATTCTTCAATCTTTTTATCATTTTCTTTTTCCATTATTTTTATTTGATTAATAACTGTAATTATTTGTTCTTGAACAACAGAAGAATTATCTTCAAATTCTTTTTTAACTTTATCATCTAGTTTATCAAATTCATCTTCTTCAAGAGTTTTACCATCTATTACAGGCATCATATATACACCATTTGCAGCAGTTTTTACTTGAAAACCATATTTTAATGCTTGTTTATTTAATTTTTCAAGCATCTTATTTTTCTCATCTTCAAATTGATTTTTCATAAGATTTTTTTGTTTATCAAAATCTTCATTTGCAAATGTAAGCATAATATCTTTTTTTACATCAACAATAAATTCATCCATTTCATTTTTGAAAACTTTTCCTTGAGAAGCTGGAAGAGAAATTGCAACTGGTTCATTTGGATTATTAAAATTATAGATATAGCACCAATCATCAGGTGTTTTTTGTTTAGAAGCAACTTTACTTACATAATTTTTAGTGTACATTGTTTTTCCTACACCAGAAGGACCTTCTAGGTATAGATTGTAACCTTTTGAATCAACACTTACACCAAATTCTAAAGCTTTAATTCCACGATCTTGTCCATAAATTAAATCCTTATCTGTAATTTCATCTGTTGTCTCAAATTTGAATGTATTTGGATTACATACATTTTTAAGATCTTTGTAACTTAACTCATTTTTTCTCATTTGTTTACCTCCATCGTCATTATAACAGCATCATATGTGTTATTATAATACTTTTTCCTAATTCCTACATTCTTAAAACCATATTTTTCATATAATTTAATTGCAGGAATATTTTTTGTGTTTACTTCTAATGTAATAGAATTAATATCTTTTTCTTTTTTGCATAATTCTATTAATTTATCTAATAACATACTGCCAATACCTTTGCATCTTAAATCTTTTTTTACAACTATATTGGTAATATGAATATCATCAACTGCTTTCCAGATTCCGCCAAAGCCTAAAATTACATTATTACTATTTTTTATTACTAAATATGTAGAATTAGGATTTTCAAGTTCTCCTTTAAGTACTTGATATGTCCAAAAATCATCAAATTCTTTTAGAAGGATATCGGATATGGAATCTAAATCAGAAATATTCATTATATCTATTTTTAAATCATCCATTTAAATCTTTCATCCTTTCGGCTTGAGATTTTCTTAAATACATTGGACTTAAAGTATCTGCATTTTTATATATACCTAATTTGTATTTATTATATGCACAAGTGTTTATTGCTTTTGCATGAATTTTTGATTCTTGAGATATATTTCCTTTTAATATATCTTGATGAAGAATTGCTCCATCACCTACAAATGTTATATCGTTATACTTTTCTATAACACTTATTAAGTTGTTTATATCATCTGCAAAGTATTTTTCCTGTAAGTTATATTCCTTATCAAATATTCCCATATATACTTGGTTATTTCTTGCATCTATTAAAGAACAAATTGTGCCTAAACTTTTTACTCCATATGCTAGAGCTTCTAAAGAACTTACTTCTACAATAGGTACATTTAAACTTTCAGAAATTGCTTTTATTGTTGCAATACCAATTCTGATTCCTGTAAAAGAACCAGGCCCTATATCACATGCAAGAAGATTAATTTCAGAAAGGTTTGTATTTGTTTCCTTTAATAAACTGTCAATTAAAGGAACTAATGTCTCTGAATGTGTTTTAGTATTATCAATATTTAGTTCTTTAATTATAGTATTATCTTCTGATAAACATACAGTTGCAATATTACTAGATGTTGAAATTCCTAATATTTTCATATATTTATCTCCTTAAGAGCATCATTTAATCTATCAGAGTTTGTAGATATTTTTAAATATCTAATATTTTCATCTGTTTCATCTTTAGAAAACTCTATTTTCATATATTCTTTAGGAAGAATACTTTCAATCATTTCTCCCCATTCAATAACAGAAATTCCTTTTTCAAAATACTCTTGTCCACCAATTGCATAGAATTCATCAATATCTTCTAATCTATATACATCAAAATGATATATATTAATATCATCCTTATGATGTTCATTTACTATTGTAAATGTTGGACTAGATATTTCATCTTGCAAATTCCAAAAAGATAAAAAACCTTCAGTAAATTTAGTCTTTCCAGATCCTAAATCTCCGCTAAGTATTATGATATCTCCTTTTTGTAATTTTTCAGCAATTTTTCTAGCTAAATCTTTTGTTTCATCTTCATTTTTGGATACAAAATTAAACATAATTCCACCTATACAATTTTATACCAATATTGTATATTACAAGTAAAAATTTGTAAATATTAAATAGTAAAAAACAGGAAAAAAATGTACTAAATTTTTAATTAAAATGAATACTTGAAATTCCTACTAATTTAGTAGTATAATCTAAAATGAAGATATGGAATAAAATAGATAATTAATTGGAGGAAAACATCATGAAAATATCAACAAAAGGAAGATATGCATTAAGAGTAATGATAGACTTAGCATCAAATGATAATGGAAAATATATATCACTTAAAGATATAGCTTTAAGACAAGGTATATCAAATAAATATTTAGAACAAATAATTGCACTTCTAAATAAAGCAGGATATTTAGATGTAGCAAGAGGACAATCTGGAGGATATAGGCTTTCCAAAAAACCAAAAGAATATATTGTAGGGGATATTTTAAGAGCAACTGAAGGTGATTTAGCACCAATATATTGTTTAACAGAAGAAGGAAGTTGCATAAGAAAAAATGATTGCAAAACATTTTCGTTTTGGAAAGGTTTAGATGATACTATAAATGAATATATTGATAGCAAAACACTAGAGGATTTAATAAAATAAATAGATGTATTAAATATCATATAAAAATAAATATTAATATCTGTAATGTTATAAAAAGCATTACAGATATATTTTTATATTTAATTCCTATTGACATACTAGGAATTAAATGGTATAATTCCTACTAGTTTACTATGAATTAGGAGGAAAACATGGAAAAGATGGAAAACGTATATTTTGATAATGCAGCAACAACAAGATTAGATGAAGAAGTTTTAGAAGAGATGATGCCATATTTAAAAGAGTATTATGGAAATGCTTCATCAATATATAAATTAGGAAGAGAATCTAAAAAGGCCGTAGAAGATGCAAGAGAAAAAGTTGCAAAAGTATTAAACTGTGATCCAAAAGAGATATATTTCACATGTGGTGGAAGCGAAAGTGACAATACAGCAATAAAAGGAATTGCTAGAGCTAATAAAACACACGGAAATCATATAATAACTAGTAAAATAGAGCATCCAGCTGTTTTGGAAACATGTAAGGATTTAGAAAAAGAAGGATTTGAAATAACATATATTTCTGTTGATGAAAATGGAATAGTTGATTTAGAAGAACTTAAAAATTCAATAAAAGAAACTACTATTTTAATTACAATAATGTTTGCAAATAATGAAATAGGGACAATAGAGCCTATAGAAGAAATAGGAAAAATTGCAAAAGAAAATGGTATATATTTTCATACAGATGCGGTTCAAGCAGTTGGAAATATAGAAATAGATGTTCAAAAATTAAATATAGATAGCCTTTCTTTATCAGGACATAAGTTTTATGGCCCAAAAGGAATAGGCGCTCTATATGTAAGATCTGGTATAAAATTTGAAAAATACATATCAGGTGGACATCAAGAAAAAGGAAAAAGAGCAGGAACAGAAAATGTTCCAGGGATAGTGGGCCTTGGAAAAGCAATAGAACTTGCTTATTCTAATTTAGAAGAACATAACAAAATAATAAAGGATTTAAGAGATTATTATTTAGAACAAATAAAAGAAAAAATACCATATATAAAGATAAATGGAGATTTAATGAGAAGATTACCAGGAAATGCAAATATTTCTTTTAGATTTATAGAAGGAGAAGGATTGCTTCTTAATTTAGATTTAAAAGGAATATGTGCATCAAGTGGAAGCGCATGTACATCAGGATCACTTGATCCATCACATGTTCTTTTAGCAATAGGACTTCCACATGAAATTGCTCATGGATCACTTAGAATTTCTATTGGTAAATACAACACTAAAGAAGAGGTAGATTATTTAATAGAAAACTTAGTAGAAATAGTAAATAGATTAAGAGAAATGTCACCATTATGGGAAGATTTTGTAGAAGGGGGAAAAGAATAAATGGATTATTCAGAAAAAGTGGTAGATCATTATACAAATCCAAGAAATGTTGGAAAAATAGAAGATGCATCTGGAGTAGGACAAGTTGGAAATCCAGTTTGTGGAGATATAATGAAGATGTTTATAAAAGTTGAAAACAATATAATAGTGGATGTAAAATTTAAAACATTTGGATGTGGGGCAGCAATTGCTACAAGTAGTATATCTACAGAAATGATAAAAGGAAAAACAATAGAAGAAGCATTAAAACTTAAAAATTCAGATGTTGTAGAAGCTTTAGATGGACTACCTCCTGTAAAAATACATTGTTCACTTCTTGCAGAAGAAGCAATACATGAAGCAATTGCAGATTATTTAAGAAAAGAAGGAAAACTTTCTGAAGAAGAAATAAAAGAAAAATGTAATTTGAAAAATGCACATTGTTCCCATTGCGTAGAATAAATTTAAAGTTTTAAATCCTCTTTTATAGGGGATTTTCTTTTAATGCTAAACATGATATAATATTTATGTTAAAAATTTAATGTTAAAAATCAACAAGAAATACTTTTGATAATAATGATAAATGATATAAATAAATTTGGAGGAATAAATGGAGAATAAAAAAGTACTTTTAGGTATGAGTGGAGGAGTAGATAGTAGTGTTGCAGCAATACTTTTAAAAGAACAAGGATATGATGTAATTGGTATAACAATGAAACTGTTTGAAGGGGAAGTTGAAGGAAGCTGTTGTAATTTATCATCTACAATTGATGCAAAAAGAGTGTGTGACTATTTAGATATTCCACATTATACTTTAAACTTTAAAGATGATTTTAAAAAATATGTAATAGATGATTTTATTGAATGTTATGCTAATTGTAAAACGCCAAATCCATGTATAGAATGTAATAAGTATTTAAAGTTTGGTAAGATGTATGAAAAAGCTCAAGAATTAGGCTGTAAATATATTGCAACAGGTCACTATGCAAAAATTGAATACCAAGAAGAATATGGACAAAATGTACTTAAAAAATCAAAAGCAGGTAAAAAAGATCAAAGCTATGTTTTGTATTCTATACCAAGAAAAAGATTAGATAATCTTTTATTACCACTTTGTAATTTTGAAAACAAAGAAGAAATTAGAAAAATTGCAAAAGAACACAACTTACCAGTAGCTACTAAACCAGATAGTGAAGATATTTGCTTTATTCCAGATGGTAATTACAAAAAGTTCTTAGAAGATAATTCTAATATCAAACCAAAGAAAGGAAATATTATAACTACAAAAGGGGAAGTTTTAGGAACTCATTTAGGATTATATAGGTATACAATAGGGCAGAGAAAAGGATTAGGAGTATCTTATAAAGAACCGTTATTTGTTATTGGATTTAACACATTAAAAAATGAATTAATAGTAGGTACAAAAGATGAGCTTTATACAAAAGAATTTTTAGTAGAAAAATTAAATTGGTTGGTATTTGATAATTTAGAAAACGAAATTGAAGCAAATGTTAAAACAAGATATTCAAGTAGTGAGTATAAAGCAAAAATAATTCCAGAAGGAGATAGTGTAAGAGTTATTTTTGATGAGCCACAAAAGGCAATAACACCAGGTCAATCTGCTGTGTTTTATATAGAAGATACAGTAATAGGTGGAGGAAAAATAGTATAATATATATTTAAAATTATTTAATTACTGTTATATAAGAAGCGGTCAGAAATACTGCTTCTTATATAAATTAAATAAAAAAACTGTAAAAAATTAAAAAAAGTCTTGACAAAACAATGAACCTAGTTTATAATCTATAAACGTAGCAGGAAAATGCAGGTGTAGTTCAATGGTAGAACCTCAGCCTTCCAAGCTGATGACGTGGGTTCGATTCCCACTACCTGCTCCATAAAAAAGCACATAAAAAACACATCAAAAAGATGTGTTTTTTATTTTATATTATTACCTACTTGTTGCTGCATCTGAAAGTTTTTTATTAACTCTTGTTTGAACTTCAATATAGTAATTTGTTTCTGCGTCATTTAAATTATTAGAGTTCCACTTGTCAAAACTTTTTACCATATTTTCATATTTCTTTTCATATCTGCTATATTCACTAATTAAAGATTTATCATTTGGATTATCGTTGTATTTTTTCATAAATGAAAGATATTCATCTATAAATTTTTCATAATTATCCATAGAATTTTTAAAGCTAGATCTTAATTCATTATTATTTACATTGTTATTTGAATTATTATTTGTATTGTTTGAATTAGATGAATCTCCATTATCTAAAATTAGTGAAATGTTGTATTCTTTAGAGTAGTCACTGTACCAGACTTTTAAAATATATCCATCTTCATCTTGTCCTTCAAATGATTTTGCACCATCTTTTACATCGCTTGAAAATCCATATTGTTTACATTCTTCGACATATTTTTTAAATTCATCTTCTGTTTTAGCATATATATACATATCTAAACATTTATTATTATTTGTTACAACTATTCCCTTCTTTTGCTCTGGTTCAGGTATATGATTTTTTAATATTATATAATTCCAATTAATTGTTTCATATTCTCTAGTGTTTTTAGGAGCATTTTTAGATGCAATTATGATTGGAATTATTAATACTACTGCAACTATTGATATAATTGTTTTAAATCTTTTTTTAGGTTCTTTAATAATTTCCATAGTCATAAACCAAGCAACTACAAATAATATGGATTGTATAAATGCAAGCGTTTTTGCCCAAAAACCATGCGTAATAAAAAATAATAATATAGAAATGGCAAATAATAATAATAGTATTTTACTAAAGGTACTTTTATTGAGAAACTTTTTTGGATTAGGATTATCTAAAATTTTTTTCAATTTTGGATTTTGTTCAAGTTTTTTTTGTTTTTCTATTAATTTTTGTTTATAATTCTGTATTTTTATTTGAAGATTATCAATTTCTTCTTTATTAAATTTTGATGCATTATTGTTAATTACGATTTGAGCTCCACATTTATAACAGTAAATTTTATCAAGATTTTTATTAACTTCTAAATCAGTACCACAATTACTACATTTCATTTTAATTAAATCCATATTTTACTCCTTATATTTATAAGATATATTTAATGTAATTAAACCTTTGGTTACATTATAACATAAAACAAAAAAAGTAAATACTTTAAATATAATTTTATTTAATAAAGCAAAAAAACACATCATAAGATGTGCTTTTTATTTATAATTATTGTTATTAATAAAGTACTTGTTCTGTTGTCACTGCTGGAGTTATATCACTTACTCTAAATACATAGAAATCATCTGCTGCATATTCAGTATCGTCATATTTAGAATAATTTCTTAAATCACGAATACTGTTTGCTCTTTCATCCATTTTGATTAATTCTTCGCTTTTTGTTCCTGATTTTTCAGCTTCTTTACTTAAGGCTTGATATTTTTTATATTTATCAAATTTAGCTTGATCAATTCCACTCTTTTGGATTGCAAGCATTAAACCATCATAATCTTTTGGAACAGATATATAGTAAGTAACGGTTTTTCTACATGTATCGCTATATACGTTTTCAGAAACTGTTTGTTTTCCATCCCATTTTTCATCTGTTACTGTATAAACACCAACTTTAGTTGTATTACCACTCCATTTTATGTCTGTATAGCCAAATTCTTTTTTATCTTTGCTTGAAATATCATAATTATTTTTGTTATATATTTCACCTGTATAATAATCAAATAGAATAGCACCTGAATAATGAAAAGTATAATAGTTTTTACCTGTATAAGAATAATCTGTTTTAGTATATTTAAGTGGTGAAACTATATTGTATTTAAATGTTATACCAATATTCCCATCTTCATCTGGTTCAGATACACTATAATCATAAAATTTTTGTGTTGTATTTGAATCTTCAAATTTAAAACCAATATCAATTATATTTTTATCTTCATCCATTGTATAACAATATATAGGGTTTGAGTAAGTTTCTTGAATTTCTGAAACTTTAAAGCCATTTTCTTCAACATATATAGGGTCTTTTATTTTTTCTTTTTCATTTTCATTGTTAGCATCTTTATTAAATACGAAAAAATATAAAAGTCCACCAATTATCGCTAGTATAAGTATAATGGCAATTGGAATTATTATTTTTTTCATAATATATCACCTCGAAAAAATTATATCATGTGATAATAATATAATCAATTAATTTTTATATATTATTTTTAAGTGTTTTATACTTGAATGGAATTTATATTTATGTTAAAATAATAAGGTAGACGCGGGATTAATTTAGTGGTAGAATGCAATGCTTCCGACCTTGTCGCGCGAGTTCGATTCTCGCATCCCGCTCCATATTAAATGTCGTAAAATGCAGAAAAATGAGGATGAGAATTGTTTGACAAGAAATTCAATTGATGCTATAATAATAATAGCTTAAGCAGAGAGAGTTCGTAAGAGCACTTGTACACAGATGTGTTGACCACACATCTTTTTTTATTGATTTTTTATATAAAAAGGCGGTTGACCAGACCGCCTTTGACTAGATTTAACTAGTCTTGAGAGTTCTGACTATCTTCTTGAGTATTATTACTAAGTAACAATAAAACAATTAGACGCCAAATAAGTTCGTAAGAACTCACTATGTACACCTCCTTTCCAAAAAGATTTCCTTTATGAAAAGGATATTGTAATTATATGTCATTGAATATGAAAAATTTGTCGAAATTTTAAATAATATTTAAAAATTTTAATATATTTATTTTATATAAAAAAATAGAACTCTTAGATTAAGAGTTCTATTTTGGTGCAGATGACCGGAATCGAACCGGTACGGTTTATTCAACCGCAGGATTTTAAGTTATACTAGCATTTTATTATTTGGTGGCAGTTACTACTTTTAAACCCTATTATTTTTGCTCCACAAGCTTTGATATTTCAAGGCATTTCTTTATTTTTTATTGTAACATAAAGACTTAAAAATTTATATATATTTAATAAAACTATTTCAAGTTTTGTTAGAAATTTGTTAGAAAATTTTAAACAGTATTATTTCTTATAAAATTTCAAAATTATTCAAAATCAAATTTTGCATATTTAAAAATTTCAAATGAGTAGGGATAGTTTATTACCTACTCTAATTATTCGCCACAAAATCGATTGTCGTGCGAAGGAAAGGAAAATATATGCAAGATTTTAATTTTTATAAAATAAATGAAACATTAAACCATAGATATTATCAAATACCACAGGAATTATTTATAAATCCATTATATAAAAATGCCTTAAATTCTGATAGCAAATTATTATATGGATTTCTATTAGACAGGCTTTCTTTATCTATTAAGAATAATTGGCATGATAAAGAAGAAAATGTGTATTTGATTTTTACTAGAAAAGAAGTTCAAGAAAAATTGAATTTATCTGATAAAACAGTTACAAAAGCATTTAAACAATTAGCTGATGCTAATTTAATATATGAGAAAAAGCAAGGTTTTAGTAAGCCTAAACTTATATATGTTGCAAAAATACAACACTTAAATATTGAAAATATACATAATCGTAAAAATTACGATTATATAACCGGAAATTCTACGATTACCGAATCGGAAAATCTCCGTGCAATCAATACTAATAATAATTATACTTATAAAAATAATAAAGGCTCAAAAAAATCAAATGGATATGTTGGTAGAGAATA
>JAEEGL012213913.1_pt1 | contig 24354 bp, 14 predicted proteins | sample 9134231 | NCBI WGS metagenome assembly JAEEGL01 (sample SAMN16246548, study PRJNA631951) | gut metagenome | biome: gut microbiome; feature: rumen; material: fiber-attached | host: Bos | place: Iran: Karaj | collected 2018-10
ACTGACATAAAAATAACCTCCCGTTAATTAAATTCCTCCCCGCGCTTCATCCCCGAAGGGACCGCTTTTATGCGGACGGGCCTCCGAGTCCGCACGGGTGAGTTTTATGCCGAATCGCATTATAACATAAGGGTTTTATAAGCGCAAGAGGGAATTTTGCGCGGATGAGATATATTTTAAGGGAAAATGCGGGGTCGGTCTGTCAGCGGATGCTCCGTATTACCTCCGCAATGACCGTCAGAGCGGAGGTCCTGACAGCGCCGAACTCCATGAAGGGCTTGCCCTCCCGCCCGGGGAAGCCCTCGACCTGCTCCCTTATAAAGGGGACGTGCACGAACCCCGCAGGCACTCGGCCGTTAACGTGAGCGAGCATCGAGTAGAGGAGCGAATTGCATACGTAGAGCCCCGCGTCGCGGGAGATCTCCGACGGTATCCCCGAGGCGAGGAGCGCGTCCCTTATCGCCTCGTTCGGAAGCGTGGAATAAAGCTCGGAAGGGCCGCCCTCGATGATCGGCTCATTTTTCGGCTGGTATCCCGCGTTGTCCGGTATGCGGGCGTCCATGAGGTTTTTGCCGATCGCTTCGGGAGTAACCGCCGCGCGTCCTCCCGCCTGGCCGAACATTATCACGGCGGCGGGGGAGACGCGGTCGAATCCGGCTTTCGCAAGCTCTGCCGCGCGGCCGAACTCGACCGGCAGGAGGAGCTTGTTCACTCGCATCCCGCCGATCTCATCGGGAAGGGAGGACAGCAGCATCGCCGTGGGGTTTACCGCGTCCCCGCCGAAGGGTTCGAATGCGGTGACAAGAACGCTGTCCCTGCGAATGAGCTCATACTCGACGTCTTTGCTGCTCCCGCAGTCGGGGGCGCTGTAAAGATACTCACAGCAGGTCCTGCCGAAAACACGGCCGTCTGTCAGAAGCAGCCCGTAGGATCGGCGCTTTACACGGCCTTCCCCGAGATCGAGCTCATATTCGGTATCGATCAGGGCTCCCGCGAATTCTCCGTGAAGCAAAACGGGGTTCTCGATCTCGATCTCCTCCGAAAAACCATAGTCGGAAAGGTGGTTGTAGCAGAGAAAACGGCTGTTCTCGACGGTGGTCCGTTTAAGGATCCAATCCTTTGCGCCATCGAGAACGGCGCTGCGTGTCTCCATGTCCGGCGCAAGCCTTCTAAGATGGATCCCGCCGACGGAAAGCTCGGCAAATCTTTCGTTTTGAACTATCTCGCAGAACACAGGACGCCCCCCCTTCTGCCTGCTTCACGCTGCGGGACGTCAGTCGCCGACATCGAGAGCCTCCAGGCCCTTCTTGGCCTCGGGCTTGTTGTCGCCGTGCTTGACGAAGAGCATCGTCACGAAAGCCATCGAAGCGAAGGCCGCCGCGTAGGGGAAGAGTATCGTCATGCCGAACTTGTCCATGAGGAAGCCGGAGAGTATCGGAGTGAGCACCTGCGCCGCCATGCTTGCAGCGTAGTAGTAGCCGGTGTACTTGCCGACCTTGCCGCCCTTCGCGAGCTCTACGACCATGGGGAAGGAGTTTACGTTGATGGTCGCCCAGCCAATGCCCGCGAGCGCGAACATGCAGTTCATCAGTATCTCGGGGCTGCCCGCACGGAGGAACGCGGCGACTGTGAAGGAGGCGGTGAGCATTACCACGCCCGCGAGGATGGCCTTCCTGCGGCCTATCTTCGAGGAGATTATGCCGACGGGGAGATAGGAGATTATCGCCGCCGCCTGCGCGATTATGAGCGTCATGTTGAAGTCCTTCATCAGCACCTTGCCGGCGTAGACGGAGAACTTGCTCGTAACGGCGTTATAGCCGAAGAACCACAGAACGACCGACGCGAGTATCAGAAGGAGCGAAGCGAGCTCGCCCTTCGAGAGCTTTCTCGATCCCGAGCCGTCGTCGTCCTCGTTGTCGATGCCGAATTTCTTCGATTCCTCCTCCATCTCCGCGACGAACTTCGGCTCCCTGACAGTGAGCAGGAAGAGCGCGAGAGCGACAAGCATTATGCCGCCTATCACGGCGAAGAATATCGTGTAGCTCATCATGGAGTTCTCGACCTTGCCCGTGCCGAAGACTATTCCGAGCACGAGGACGAGTATGCCGCCGAAGGAGCCCATGAGGTTGATTATAGCGTTCGCCTTCGAGCGCAGAGGCTTGATCGTCACGTCGGGCATCAGCGCGACAGCGGGCGAGCGGAATATGCTCATCGAAACGAGCGTCACGAGGAGCACTATCATAAACGTTATGAGTATGCCCCTGTTATTCGCGGTCGTCATTGCGGCGTAGGCCTGACGCGCGGGTATGACGTATTTGTTCCAATTGTCGGTCGCGGTCTTTTTAACGGCCTCGTCCGTGCTGTTCATGCCGCTCAGGATACCGATGAACTCCTCCTCGGTGAACTTCTCAGAGAGCACGAACTTGTCGCCCTCGTGGGTGGCGAGCTCCGCATTGGAGATCTCGCTGTTCTCGTAGATCACCGCAAGACCCTTGTCGTTCATGTCAGCCGCGGAGGCGAGCTTGTGAAGCTGCGCGTTATCGACGAAGGAGAGGCCTATGAATGCGACGACCGCGATTATGGTGCCGACGACTATGAACGGGGTGCGTTTGCCGTGCTTTGACTTGCACTTGTCGGAGATCGCGCCGAATATCGGCAGAAGGAAAAGCGCGAGCACGTTGTCGAGCGCCATTACCACGCCCGACCAGCCCTGCGCCATGCCGAACTTGTCCGTAAGTATCTTCGGAATAATGTTGTCGTACGCCTGCCAGAAGGCGCAGATGAGGAAGAATGCGAAACCGACGCAGATAGTGCGCCAATACTTGAGCTTCATGATCGTTCCCTCCTGAGTGGACTTTACGGTATTATACCATATCCCGGCGCGGGTGACAAGGAGACGATATATGATTTCCTTGACAAAATACCCGCTGTATTTTACAATACGACGACGGAGGCGGTGTGAAAATGCTCGAGACCGAGTTTAAAAACCTATGCGAGTCCGCCGTGAAAAACGACGGCGGCGTGTTCTCGCTAAGCTTTGAAGCGAACCGCAGGGAGCTTCGCTTTACCGCGGTGCGCCGCGTAATAAAGATCGAATACGTTTTGAGAAGATCGCTTCTCATGCAGGTGAAGAACGTGCTGTTCTTAAGGGTCTATCCCAACAAGAACAATGGCCTTTTCTATTATCTGCCGGAGATATTCTCGGAACTCGGCGTCGACGACTTCCGAGCGCCGTTCTTCTCGATGATAGAGGACGAAGCGCGGCTCGCCGCCTGCTTCTCGGCGCTCACGGAGCTTCTGAACGACCGTTTGGGCGAGATCGAGGAAGCCGCGGACAGGGGACTTCTCCCGACCGAAAGGGAGGTCGTGCCGGACGACTCCCTCGAGCGAAAGCTCATGTTCACAAGCGTCAGGGGCTATTCCCGCGAGGATTACGTGCTAATGAGCTATACGTTCGCGAAGCCCTACAAGGAGCTTCTGCTCGGGCGCGCGGACAAGGCCGCGGCGCTTCTTATGAAGCAGGGCGAAAGAAACGAGCTTTTCGATTACCAGAAGCGGCTCCTGAACAGGCTTATGAAAGGCGGAGGGGACGAGCGCCCCATGCCCGACGAGGCGAACGCGGTAAAGGCGGCGGAGGGGATGAAGAAACAGCGCCTCGCGCTTTATTTCATAGCTCCGCTCGTGCTCTATGCTCTTATCTCGGCGCTGCTCCTGCTTGTAAATTTCATATTCACAAAGGCTTTTTCGGCGGGATGCGAGGCTGTGTTCGCCGCGCCGTGGTTTTTTCCGCTCGTGCTCGCCGCGATCCCCGCTCTGTTCGGAACGATAGCGTTAAGGAGGCCGCTCACAAGGCTTTTGACGCCGAAGAACGCCGCTCTTCTTAACAGATTCGACGCCATGCTCAACGGAAGGGGAACGAATATCGCCGCGTACGTCTTCTTCGGTCTGACGCTCGCCGCGGCCGTTTCGCTCGTATTCGTGATAGGGCTCGCCGCGGTGAGGATCTACCCCGACCGCCTCGACAGCCCTGGGAAGGACGTTCTTTTCGTCCGCGAGGAATATCTCTATTCCGACATTGACGAGGTCGCCCACGTCCGCGCGAGATACAACGTATACGGCGAGAGGGTGGAAAACGGCTCCTATATCATCATAATGAACGACGGCAGAAGACTCGATCTCTACGGTTCCGCGGACGAGGCGTTCACCGAGAGGAAGCTCCTGCCCCTTCTTGAGGAGCGCGGTCTGACTCCGAAGGAGTATGATTCGGAGAAGGAGATCGAAAAATAGGTATTGACACAGAGCCCGCTTGAGGTTATAATTCCTTCTAATGCGGGAACGATCCCGCTGAAAAGCAAATATTCCCCGTATCGATCCGGGAGGAGTAGCGAATTTCGGAAGCCCATAAGAGAGGCGGGCAAGGTGAAAGCCGCCGGCGGAAGAGTCGTGAAGGTCGCCCGGGGAGCGGAGGCGGGTACGCCCGTTACAGCGCACACAAGCGGAGCGCTCATGCGCTCAACAAAGGTGGTACCGCGAGCGGCTCTCTCGTCCTTTGACGATGAGAGCCGTATTTATTTTTTCGGAGGTACAAACCAAAATGTGTGAAGAACACAAGACCGGCATCGAAGAGATGCCCAAAACCTACGATCCCTCGATCGTGGAGGACAGGCTCTACAAAAAGTGGGAGGAGTCCGGCTATTTCAAGTCTGCTCCCAATCCCGACAAAAAGCCCTACACCATAGTCATTCCGCCGCCCAACATTACGGGTCAGCTCCACATGGGTCACGCTCTCGACGAGACCATGCAGGACATACTGATCCGCTATAAGCGCATGTCGGGCTACGAGACCCTGTGGCTCCCCGGCACCGACCACGCCTCGATAGCGACCGAGGTCAAGATAGTCGAGCGTATGGCCAAGGAGGGCCTCACCAAGCAGGACGTCGGCCGCGAGGAGTTCTTAAGGCGCGCCTGGGCGTGGAAGGACGAGTTCGGCGGCAGGATAGTCAAGCAGCTCAGGAAGCTCGGCTCCTCCTGCGACTGGGACCGCGAAAGGTTCACGATGGACGAGGGCTGCTCGAAGGCAGTCCGCAAGGTGTTCATCGATCTTTACAACAAGGGCATGATCTACAGGGGCGACCGCATAGTCAACTGGTGTCCCTGCTGCAAGACAGCCATCTCGAACGCCGAGGTGGATTTCGAGGAGCAGCCCTCCAATCTCTGGCACGTCCGCTACGACGCGCCCGACAAGAGCTATTCCATAACCGTCGCAACGACCCGTCCCGAGACCATTCTGGGCGATACGGGCATCGCGGTCAACCCGAAGGACGAGCGCTATTTCGATATAGTCGGCAAGACGGTCGTCGTGCCCGTGGTCGGCAGGGAGATACCCATCGTCGCGGACGAGTACGTCGAGATGGATTTCGGCACCGGCGCCGTTAAGATCACCCCCTCGCACGACCCGAACGACTTCGAGGTCGGCATAAGGTGCGGCCTTCCGAGGATGTGCGTTTTCACCGAGGACGGGCATATCAACGAGCTCGGCGGTAAATACGCCGGTCTCACCACGCAGGAATGCAGGAAGGTCTTCGTCGAGGATCTTAAGGAAGCGGGCAATCTCGTCAAGATAGAGCCCTACACGCATAACGTCGGCACCTGCTACCGCTGCCATACCACGATCGAGCCCATGGTCTCCAAGCAGTGGTTCGTCGCGATAAAGGATCTCGCGGAGCCCGCGATAAAGGCCGTTGAGGACGGGCGCATCAAGTTCGTGCCCGAAAGATACGCCCAGACCTACTTCAACTGGATGTACAACATAAAGGACTGGTGCATCTCCCGTCAGCTCTGGTGGGGCCACCGCATACCGGCCTATTACTGCGATGACTGCGGCGAGACCGTCGTAGGCGAGGAGATGCCCGATAAATGCCCGAAGTGCGGAGGAAAGATGCATCAGGACGAGGACGTGCTCGACACCTGGTTCTCCTCCGGCATGTGGCCCTTCTCCACTCTCGGCTGGCCCGAAAAGACGGAGGAGCTCAAGTATTACTACCCGACCTCCACTCTCGCGACGGGCTACGATCTCGTGTTCTTCTGGATCGCGAGGATGATAATGTTCGGCCTCTACGCCATGGACGAGGTGCCCTTCGACCACGTCTTCATACACGGCATGGTTCGCGACGAGCTGGGCAGGAAGATGTCCAAATCCCTCGGCAACGGCATAGACCCGCTTGAGATAATAAAGGACTACGGCGCGGATTCTTTAAGGTTCTCGCTCACCGCCGGCACCGCCGCGGGAACCGATATGCGCTTCCAGATCAAGAAGGTCGAGGCAGCGAGGAACTTCTGCAACAAGGTCTACAACGCCTCCCGCTTCGTGATGATGAACCTCGGCGACGAGCCGATAGGCGATATCGACATGACAAAGCTCGACGTCGCGGACAAGTGGATACTCCATCGCCTCAACGCCGTCGTGAAGGAGGAGACCGCGAACATAGACGCCTTCGACCTCAATCTCGCGGTTGAGAAGATCTACAGCTTCATCTGGACCGAGCTCTGCGACTGGTACATTGAGATGGCGAAGCCGAGGCTCTACGGCGAGGACGAGGAAGCGAAGAAGAACGTCAGGGCGATACTCGTGCGCGTGCTCGGGGACTCCATGAAGCTCCTGCACCCGTTCATGCCCTTCATCACGGAGGATATCTATACCCGTCTTCCGAACGCCGGCGAGACGATAATGCTCGAGAGCTGGCCCAGGTACGAGGAGAGCTTCGACTTCCCGCGCGAGGCCGACGCGATGGACGGCATCATGGAGCTCGTCCGCGCGATAAGGAACGTCCGTGCCGAGATGAACGTACCGCCCGCAAAGCGCGCGCATATGTTCATAGTGACGACCGGGGAGAACGCCGCCGAGGTAAAGGAGGCCGCGCCCTATTTCAACAAGCTTGCCGGCGCGAGCGACGTGAGCGTGCAGCTCGATAAATCGGGAATCGCGCCCGACGCGGTGAGCGTGGTCTCGCCTATAGGCGACGCGTTCATACCGCTCAACGAGCTGATCGATATCGAGAAGGAGCTCGCGAGGCTCAATAAGGAGCACGCGAGGGTCGAGGGCGAGATAAAGCGTCTCGAGGGAAAGCTCTCGAATCCCGGCTTCCTCGCCAAAGCCCCCGAGAAGGTCGTCGCCGACGAGCGGATAAAGCTCGAAGGCTATAAGGAGCTTCTCGAAAAGCTCGATAAGAGGATAAAGGAGCTCGGGAAATAATGACCCGTAAACGAAGGGCCGGAGGGTTACGCCCCCCCGGTCCTTTTCTTGATTCAACATGGATTTTTTTATGAGTTTTTTATACTGTTACGGTTGACAATTATTACCAAACCATGTAAAATATACCCGGAAAACAGAATAACGCGGCAGTCGAAGGGTGCGGCAACACCCCTCGACCTGCATATGTGACAGGACCACATACACAACGGGGTCTTTTTCCCCGCACACGCAATGATATTATAATGGAATCCCGCCCCATTTTCAAGCATGAAAAAGAGCGGCTTCCGAAATGCGCAGGGCAGTGTATGTTGTTACACCGCCTGTTTTGTTTTCCGGCAAGGTTTGCGGATAAGTGCTTTCCATCCACTTATCCGCATGGCCCTGTTCGGATAATCGCGTTCGGAGGCCGCTTTTTTGCTGCTCTTCCGACGGCTGAAAAAAGTGAAAGGAGTTGGTAAATTGGAAAAAAACGAATCGGAACCCATACTTCAAGTGAAAATGCATAAGGATTTTTTCGGACGGAGCCAGCTTGCGATAGAGAACGGTTTTCCTCTCGAAGCGGTTTTCAGAGAATACGCTGCGATCGAGGGGAGGCTCGAGGTCATCTTGGGATTGCTCGGAGCGCCGTGCAGCAAATTCGCAAAAGACGAGGACAGGAAAAAGATTAATATTTCTCACCGGATAGCATGCCTCGAAAAAGCGTACGCATCTTCCGCTCAGCTCGGAAATACTAAACTCGACAACAGCTTTTTTACGGAATTGAAGGGCTGGTGTAATGAACGCAACACCTTGGTTCACGGGCTGTACAAGAACTCGTTAAAGTATAATAAGCGCTCCGCGAGCACAGAGAAGCTTGCTGTCAGGGGCGAGAAATATGCGAGGATGCTTTACAACGAAGCAAAGCGGCTGAGACGCTGCCGCAATTCTTTCCCGGATATCGATCTGTCCGCCGTCGGCGAGTGCTGCTCGGAGAAATGCATACTTTTCGAAAAGGAAAAAGACAACTCAACGGTTTGTTAAGCGTCGAATCGGTTTTTCAAAAAAATAGGAGGGAAACAAAATGCTGAAATTCAAAAAGACCATCGCGATTCTGTTGCTCAGCCTGATGCTGCTCATGCCGAAAAGCGGTATTGCAGCGGGTCAGGTTGCGCCGAACCAATACTATTTTTATACTTGCGGAGATAGTATGGGTGCTACGCTCGACACATCAATTAAACTGTTAGAAATAAGTGGAACAGGAGAAATGTATGATTATTCTGCTTCTGGAGGACCGTGGCACGACCATAGTTACGACATCCAGACGGTAAGGTTAGGGGAGGGAGTTAACACAATTGGAAACAATGCGTTTAGTAATCACTATCATATTAGCTTGGTTCAGTTACCTAATAGTTTAACAGTAATTAGCCAATATGCTTTTCGATATAATCACGCGCTCCGCTATATAACGATACCTAACAATGTGACATCTATTGAAAAAAATGCATTTTATGGATGCGATGTGTTGCCCAAAATTGATATTGGTTACGGTGTTACCACTATTGGAAATAATGCTTTCAGCCGTTGCACAGCTCTCAAGAGGGCAAATTTCTTGGGAGCACCGCCCTCATCGTTTGGCTCTGGAGTTTTTAGTGACTGCGCAGATGAATTTTGTATTTACTATACCCCGGAATATGCATCCGAATGGGCGCCTAATGGAGAAACTACATGGCACGGCTATCCTATTCAGATGAATGGAGAATTGCCGACCCCGACACCCACTCCCACGCCCACTCCAACCCCAACCCCGACCCCGACTCCCACTCCAACGCCTACACCCACTTCGACTCCGAGCGTGCCAGGCGATGCGAACGGCGATGGAACGGTCACGATCGGCGATGCACTCATTGCGCTCCGTGCGGCTATGGGGATCATCAGCCCGACGCCGGCTCAGAACGCCGCATGTGACGTAAACGGAGACGGCTCGGTTGGCCTCACAGATGCGCTGCTTATCCTTCGCTGTGCGATGGGATTGATCGCGAGCCTGTAAAACAGCTCATATACTTATTCCTCTTGACGCCCGCTTCGGCGGGCTTTTTCTGTTATCTCCAATCCGGCGGGCGAGTCGTCACATAAAATATATTGTCGCATTTCGTTGAAAAAAGGGCAGAATAGTATTATATTGTTTTTTGTCAATACATGCGCAAAGGACAAACAAAATGAGAAAAACGCCCTTTAAGATAACGGCCTTCGTGCTGGCGCTCATAACCGCGCTGATGCTCTTCGGCTGCGTGAAGCCGGACGATCCCGATGTCGTCGTTGACGTTGGGGAGAACACTCCCGTTCCGGTCACGGCGGCTCCCACGGGCACTCCCGCGCCGACCGACGATCCGACCGCTGCGCCGACGGGCACTCCGGAGCCTACGCAGAACGTCAATCCCGATCCCTCGAAGCGCAAGGTGTATCTCACCTTCGACGACGGTCCCTACGACTACACCGACAGGGTCCTCGACATACTCGCCCAGTATAACATCAAGGCGACTTTCTTCACGGTCGGACGGTTCATGTTCCGCTATCCCGACACCCTGAAGCGCATGGCGGCCGAGGGGCACGTCATCGGCAGCCACACCGATTCGCATGATTTCAATATCATTTACAAGAGCCCCGAGGCGTTCCTCGAGGACGTCGCCAAGTGGCGCGAGGATCTCAAGGCTCAGGTCGGCTACGACGCGGGCGCTTACGTTTTGAGATTCCCCGGCGGCACGACGAACTCGTCCATAGGCGGCAGGAGCGGCAGGGGAGCTTACGTTGAAGCGGTCAACGCCGCCGGCTATTACGCCTTCGACTGGTCGATAGGCTTCAACGACAAATGGCTTGCGGGCAACGTCAACAATCTGCCCAAGCCCGAATATTTCTGGCAGAGCTATCTCGAGACCTATTCCTATTACGGCAAGACCGATCCGCTCATCGTCCTTATCCACGATACCGAGGAGGAGAGCGTCAACCTGCTCGCAAGGCTTATCGAGGACCTTCTTGCCAAGGGCTTCGAGTTCGATACCTGCGACCATATAGGCGATAATTTTTTGATGTAATAATGTAGAACGCCAAGTGAATAAAAAGGGCTGCTGCCGGAAGCAAGCATAAGGATGCAAACAGCTTTTCCCTAACGGGATCGTATAGGCATAATAAATACGGAGCAAGGGCTTTTAGCCTTTGCTCCGGCTTTTTATGTTTGAGCTGCTGCGGATTATGTCGCCCACTCGCTCGTGTTCGCGCTGCTTTCTTCGAATATAACTCCGTCCCTGATGCGGTAGGTGACGTCGGCTCGTGCGGCGATCTCGGGGTCGTGGGTGACGACGACCACGCAGTAGCCGTCGTTATGCGCGAGGCCGAGCAGCAGGTCGATTATCCTGCGGCTGTTCTCGGTGTCGAGATTGCCCGTCGGCTCGTCGGCTAAAAGGAGACGCGTGTCCATGCTCATCGCGCGCGCCACTGCGACCCTCTGCTGCTCGCCGCCCGAGAGCATATCGGGGAAGCGGTTGAGCACAGTCTCGGGGAGGTCGACCTTCTTTATCAGCTCCGCCGCCTTCTCGCGCGCCTTCTTCCCCTTGAAGCCGCGAAGCTCCATGGGATAGGTCACGTTCTCCGATACGGTAAGCAGAGGAAGCAGGCGGAAGCTCTGGTAGATCACCGCGGCGTTCTCCCTTCTGTATTTATCGAGATTTATCTGCGAAGTGGGCTTGCCTTCGAAGACTATCTCCCCGCTCGTGGGGAGCATCAATCCCGCCATGAGGGATAAAAGCGTGCTCTTGCCCGAGCCGGATTTCCCGACCAGCGCGTAGAGCTTGCCCTCGTCGAACGAGCAGGTCACGCCGTTTAAGGCGTTGACCGTCTGGTACTTGGATTCGTAGGTGAACTTTACGTCTCTTGCTTCAATAACGGACATGGTTTTTACCTCCTGATCATTCCGGTTCGGTGAGCGCGGCGTAAGAGCGCTTGATGAGCCCCACCGCGAGGCAGATGAGGGACGACGCGCTCCATACCGCGAAGAACGCAAGGCAGAGCATCAGCGCGGGATAGGTGGGCGTGAGCCCGAATATCATCGGTACGGCGAGGCCGACGCCGAGACCAAGCAGTATGAGCAGCATCTGCTCAAACAGGAAGTTGAGCAGTATGCGCAGGGGCGGAGTTCCGAGGGCGCGCATGACCGCGATCTCCTTCCGCCTTGAGAGCGTCATGAGCCAGGCGAGCACGAAGCCGATTATCCCGGCGAGTATGTAGAGCGCGCCGTAGAGCACGCTCACGTACTGGATCTGCCGCTCCATGGAGTGTGTGGTGTTTAAGAACATCTCGTCCTCGATTATCACGGGGGTCGCCTGTCTGTTCGTGGATCGGATATAGGTGAAGCCGGAATCGATCAGCGCGTCCCTGAGCTCGTCGAGGCGGGAGCTGTCCGCGAGCTTGAAAACGAAGCTCGAATAGGAGAGCCCGGGTATAATGCCCATTTCGATGGATCTGTTGTATTCATCGCGGGTAACGCGGTACCTGCCCAACCAGACCGTGCCTCCTCCGCCTTCGTCTTCCGAGAAACTGCCGGGCTCGAGCGCTTCCTCGACGCGGTAGATCGGGACATAGGTCGCGGGGGAGAACACCTCCGTGCTCTTCGTAGAAGAGGTATAGCATGCGACTACGAGCATATCATCCGCGAAGGTTATCAGCGGGGCGCCGTTATAGTCGTAGGCGTTGAGCATTGTGAGGCTGTCGCCGAGCTTGATCCCGTACTCCTCCATAACATCCTTCGAAATGGCGCAGATCGAAGGACCGGAGAAGTAACGGTAAGTTCGAGTCACGACTTCATCCAGATAAGGATCCCAGTAAGGCCATTCGATGGTTTTGATCTCGGTCTTTTTGAAATCCTCATCCGACCAGCCTTCGAGCCATTCGACAGAGCCGCTCTTGGAATAGTGGAAGAGGGGGCTGTTTTCAACGGAGGAAACGCCCGTCCAGACGGGGCCGTGCCATATCTTGTCGTACATTGTCTCGTAAGCGAACGTGGACTGAGGCTCGACGTAATCGACGTAGGTCTCGCCGACCTGATGGATATACATGATATGCCCGAAGTTGGTCGAAACGCAGCAGTCCTTGACGAGATCGGTCGAACCGAGCTTGACTATCGGCCGGAAATTGAGCACGAGACCGGATATGCGGTGCCCCTCGAGATCGGTGGCGTAGCCGGAGATCTCGGCGTCCCTCCTGTAGGAATCGAGCTGTTCGCGGTAGCCCTCGACGGACGCGGTGAGCCTCAGGAAAAACACTGCCGCGACGACGCCCATCACGATCACGGCGACCGTCCTCAGCCTCCCGCGCGTTACGGAGAGCAGGGAGTATTTGAAGAAGCCCGAGAGCTTCGAGGTCTTCGCGGAGCGGTTCGTCACGCGCTTTTTCTCTTTCCGCTTTTTCTTCGCGGCATTCACCTTTTCACGGAGCGCGCCGGCGGAGAATATGAGCGTGAGCACGATCGCGCCGAGTATGAGCGCGAGCCCGGCCGCGAGGTAGATCCTCAGGTCGAAAGACGGCGCGAACTCGAGCGTCCTCGTCAGAGCTATGCTGCCCGAGGAGAAGCGCGTATCTATCCCCGAGAACTGGGAAGCGAAATCCTTCAGTATCCCGAAGACCCGACCCTCGAGGAGCTTGCCCAAAACGCTTCCGAGCACGGAGGCGATAAGCGCGAGCACGACGGACGAGCTGAGGAAATAGGCGTAGATATGCGGCCTTCCGCTCCCGAGGGCGTGCATCGTGAGCGCGCTCTCCCGCTGACGGTTGATGAACAGATGGCTCTGGAGAGCGAGCGCGCAGACCGCCATGAGCAGGCATACGGCAAGGAATATCACCGATATGAGCAAAAGCTCGCGCATGGGCTCGGTCGCGGCGGAATAGCCCTGGTCGTAAACGTTCACGCGGAACCCGAAGTTTTCGAGCGCCGCGGCTTCCTTCAAAAAAGCGGCCGCCTTATCGTTCTTTAAACGGAACTGCCCGAGGGTGTAGCCGTTGACGTTGGTCACGCCCTTTTTCGCGGCGTCCTTATCGGGCATGAATACGCGGTACGGGAAGTTCGGGGACTCGGACTGTATGCCGATGATCTCGTATTCGCCGCCGTCATTCCTTTCAAGCGACGAATAGTTGTATATATCCCCGTCCGTGCCGTAAACGTCGAAGCTTATGCGGTCGCCGACCTTGAGCTCCAGCATGCCCGCTATGCGCTCCGAAACTATGCAGACGCGGGCCTTGCTTACGTACTCCTCCTCGGTGAAGAAGCGGCCGGACGAGAGCTTCAATATCTGCTGATGGAAGGGGTACAGATCCTCTATCGAGGAGGTATAGGTCACGCGGACGGAGTCGTTTCTGAAATGCAGCTCCTGCGCGAGCCTGTGATAAACGTCGCCCTCTTTGGAATCCTCTGAGAATATGGGCTTTGAGACCAGGACCGTCTCGCCGTTTTCAATGTAGGTGAGCGGCGCGTGACTGAACCACGGGTTCGAGGTCGCCCCCATGAAGTATTTTCCGGCAATGATATAGTTCCTGCCGACCTCGAGCTCACCCATGCCGTCGGTCTTGTTGGCGGCGGAGAGGAGCAGGAGCCTGTTCTCATAATTCTTGCGCGAATAGAGAGCCTTGTTCACGAGCACAGAGTAAATGTCCTGCAGCTCGTCATAGCCCATCACATATACGTCGAGCACCGCCGCGTCGGGATCGTAGACGTTAACGTCCCAGCGGTGCACGGAATCGGACACCGCGATATAGGCCCTCGCGGGTTCAAAGGAGATGACAGCCTCGTTGCCCATCAGCTTTTCGAGGAGGTCGGAATTCTCCTCCGCCGCTTCGGCGACAGCTTCGTCGAAGACGAAGGGATCCGGGTAATCGCGGCCCATGTACTCGAGTTCGGCTATCGTGTGATAATAGCTGTCGCAGTCGTCGATATACCCGCGCACGGCGGCGAAAACGCCGAACGAGACCGTGAGGAGGGCGGATATGACCGTGAGTATCACAAGAAAGAGCGCGGTTTTACCGGGCGTGCGGAGCGTGCATTTTATTCCGTTTTTGATCGCCTGCATGATATGCCTCCGACCTTTTGATTGTTCGGCAACAGTTTACCATCATACCGCGACCGGAGTCAACCGCATTTTCGATGATTTTGTTAACTGCGGATTAAGCTTCTGTAACATAGTTGTAAAATGCCGCCCGGGAAGGGGAGCGGTTTGCCGCCCGAATTGCCGACTGCTAACTGCCAACTCCCTTATTCCGGCTCGGTGAGCGCGGCGTAGGACTTCTTGAGGAGGCTCACGGCGAGGCATATGAATGCCGCGAGGCACCAGAGTACGAGGAACGCGGCGGAGAGCATGAGCGCGGCGCGGGACGGCATGGAGCCGAATAACATCGGCGCGGCGAGGCCGACGCCGAGGCCCGCAAGTATCAGGAGCGTCTGCTCGAGGAGGAAGTTGAGAAGTATCCGGATCGGCGGCGTGCCGAGTGCGCGCATGACGGCGATCTCCTTTCTTCTCGAAGCGGCCGTCAGCCATGCGAGCGCGAAGCCCGTTATCCCCGAGAGAGCGCAGAGCGAGGAATAGAGCGCGGTGACGTACTGTATCTGTCTTTCCATGGAGTGCGTGGTATTCAGGTACGTCTCGTCCTCTATCACGGCGGGGACAGCCGCCCTGTCGCCGGATCCGATATAGGTGAAGCCGGCGTCGATGAGCGCGCCGCGCAGCTCGTCGAGCCTCGTGCTATCGGAAAGCGAGAACGTGTAACTCGAGAAGGTGCGCCGCGGGTCGATACCCATCTCCGCCGCTTTTTTGAATTCCTTTGAGCTTATGACGTGCTCTCCGACCCAGACCGATCTTCCGGCTTCGGCTGCCGCAAAATCGTCCGGAGTCATCGCGTCGGCCTTGCTGTGAGGGAGGACGAACATCGCGGGAGAAAAGACGTCCGTGCTTCCGGTCGGAGAGGTGCAGCGGGCGACGACCTTTATCGTATCCGTGCGTCCGATGAATGTATTGTCCCCGTCAAGATAGCAGGCGTAGACCGCTGTCAGCTCGTCGCCGAGCTCTATGCCGTATTCCTCCATAAAGCCGTTCGGGAGAGCGCAGACCGACGGACCGGTAACGTATTCTGTTTCCTCCATAACGAATTCCCCGAGCTTGGGATCCCAGCGCGGACGCAGATACGAGGCGGTCACGGTGCTTCTGAAATCCTCGTCGGACCAGCCCTCGAGCCATTCGACCGAGCCGCTCTTCGAATAATGGAAGGGAGGGCTGTTTTCGACCGACGTGACCCCTGTCCACGAGGGACCGTTCCAGATCTTGTCGAACATGGCTTCGCGGGCGAATTCGGACGCGGGCTCTTTGTACTCCGCGAAGGTGTTTCCGACCTCGTTGATAAACATGATATGCCCGAACTTTACAGACGCGCAGAGATCCTTTGTAAGATCCGTCGTTCCGAGGGCGATAAGGGGCTTGGCTCTCAGCACGAGCCCGGATATGCGGTGTCCCTCGAGATCGGTCGCGTAGCCGCGGATCTCGGCGTTCTCGCGGTAGGAATCAAGCTGCTCCTCATAGCCGTCGAGCGACGCGGTGAGCCTTAAGAAGAATACCGCGGCGGTCATGCCCATGGCTATGACGGCGGCGGTGCGGAGCCTGCCCCGCCATAAGGAGAGGAGACCGTATTTGAAGAAACCGGAGAGCTTCGAGGTCTTCGCGGAGCGGTTCATCCCGCGCTTCTTCTCACGGCTTTTCTTCTTTGCGGCTTTTGCTTTTTCACGCAGAGCGCCTGCCGAGAAAACGAGCGTCAAAACCACGGCGCCGAGTATGAGCGCGAGCACGGCGAAGAGATAGACCTTGATATCGGACGACGGCGCGAACTCGAGCGTCCTCGTCAGCGCGATGCTGCCCGAGGAGAAGCGCGTATCGGCCGCCGCGAACCGGGAGGCGTAATTCCTCAAAAGGGCGAATACGCGGCTCTCGAGAAGCCTCGCCGCGGAGCCTCCGAGCGCCGAAGCGAGCGCGGTCAGAGCAGCCGACGAACTCAGAAAATAGACGAAAACGTGCGGCCTGCCGCTTCCGAGAGCGTGCATCGTGAGAGCTGTCTCTCTTTGGCGGTTCACGAAAAGATGGCTCTGGAGCGCGAGAGCGCATAAGGCCATCAGTATGCAGACGGCAAGGAATATTACCGATATGAGCAAAAGCTCGCGCATGGGATCGGTCGCCGCGGCATAGCCCTGATCGTAGACGTTCACGCGGAAGCCTTTTTCGAGAAGCGGGGCGGAAGCCTCAAGGAAGGCCGCGGCCTTGTCGTTCTTCAGGCGGAACTGACCGAGGTTGTAGCCGTTCACGTTCCCGAGGCCTCTGTGCACGGCGTCCTTGTCCGGCATGAAAACGCGGTAGGGGAAGCTGTCTGACTCGGTCTGTATGCCCACTATCTCGTATTCGCCCTCGTCGGCCTTCTCGAGAGCGGAGTAGCTGTAGATATCCCCGGAGGAGCCGTAAACGTCGAAGGATATGCGGTCGCCGACCGAGAGCTCCATCATACCTGCTATGCGTTCCGAAACTATGCAGACGCGGGCTTTCGTTTCGTATTCCTCCTCTGTGAAGAAACGCCCGGAGGAAAGCTTCAATACCTGCTGATGAAACGGGAAAAGGTCCTCGATCGCGGAGGTGTAGGTCACGCGCACGGAGTCGTTTTTGAAATGCAGATCCCTCGCGAGCCTGTGGTAAACGTCGTCCGCCGTGCTGTCCCCGGAGAGCACGGGCTCCGATACCGTCACCGTTTCGCCGTCCTCGACGAAGGACAGCGCGGTCGGCATGAAGCAGGGGACGAGTATCGCGTCCTTATAAAACCTTCCGGCGACGATATAGTTTTTTCCGATCCCGATACCCTCGAGCCCGCCCTCCGCGCTTGCGGCTCTGAGCATAACGAGCTTGCCCGTATAGTCCTTCCTCGAATACAGCGTGCGATCCACGACGGCGGTATATGAGGCCTGCGGCTTATCGCAGCTCATGATACGGACGTCCAGCACCGCGGCTTCGGGATCGTAAACGTTCCCGTCACGGCGGCGGATGGGATCGGAAACGGCGATGTAGGCCTTCGCGGGCTCGAAGGAAAGCACCGCATCGTGCGTCAGGACGCCTTCCAGGAGACCTCGGTTTTCGTCGATCGCCGCAGAGACCGCCTCGTCGTAAACGAACGGATCGGGATAATCGCGCCCGACGTACTCGAGCTCGGCGATGGTGTGATAGTATTGATCGCAGTCTGCGATATACCCGCGCACGGCGGCGAAAACGCCGAACGACAGGGTCAGGAGCGCGGATATCACCGTGAGTATAACGAGAAAAAGAGCGGTTTTCCCGGGCGAACGGAGGGTGCATTTGAAACCGTTTTTTACAGCGAGCATGGCGTTGACCTCCCGTAGGCTGAATCGTTCGTTCCGTATGTTAATGCGCGAAACCGGCTTTTTGTTACAGAGCCGAAGAATATATTTCAGCCGCGCGGCGAGGAGCGGACAGAAAACAGGCGCCGTGCGGTATTCCGCAGAGCGCCTGCAAAAACGCGACGGGGATCGTTGTATCGAAGCATCCGGCAAGCCGACCGTTCTCTCTATTCCGGCTCCGTCAGCGCGGCGTAAGATCTCTTCAGGAGGCTCACGGCGAGGCAGGTAAGCGCCGAAAGACACCACAGGGCGAAAAATCCGGCGGTAAGGAAAAGCTGCTGCTTTGAGAGCGGAGCGCCCGTGAGATACGACAAGGCCGCTCCGAGCGAGACTCCGGGCAGGGCGAGCGCCGCCTGCTCCGCGAAGAAGTTGAGGAGTATCCTGACGGGCGGCGTGCCGAGAGCGCGCATTACGGCGATCTCCTTTCTTCGCGAAAGCGTCAGGAGCCATGCGAGGACGATCCCGGTGACGCCGGCGAGTACGAACAGCGCATAGCTGAACGCGCTGACGTACTGCATCTGGCGCGTCATGGAGCGGATAGTGTTAAGGCAGATCTCGTCCTCGATCACGGCGAAGCCCTTCGAGCGGTCGGAGGAACGCACGGGCGCGAACCCTTCCGCGAGAGCGGCGCGCAGATCCTGAAGCCGTGAAGCGTCGTTCGAGGCGAATATGAAGCTCCTGAAATTGCCGTCTGTTTCGACGCTGCCGTTCAGAAAGGCTTCTTTGTCGTTTTTCGTGTATCCCGCCACCTCGTCCATGTCCGGCTCGCGAAAGAATCGGGGCATCGGACGCTCTCCCCAAACGTCGAGCCGGAAGCCCTGCCTCGATTCTTCAAAGGTATATCCGACGACCTGACCGAACTCCTTGAGGATCCTGAATTCGTCTATATTTCCGGTCGTTTCGGGAAGCGTGTATCCTATGGGGGAATAGACCGCGTTGGAATACCCCAAAGAGGCGTACCCCGCGACCACCTTGAGCTCGTTGACGTAGCAGAAAAGCCGGCCGTTGGCAAACGGGTAGGATCTGCTTTTTATCAGGCTTACGTAGCGGACCCGCACGACGTCGCCGAGCTCTATGCCGTATTCCTCCATCATGGAAAAGGGCATGGCGCAGGCGTTGGAGCTGCCGAGGAATATCCTGTCGTCGAAGCCCTTGAGCCATTCGATATTGCGGACCGAGGTGAAGTGGAACATCGGTGAATCCTCGAGCGAGGTGCAGGCCTTCCATCGCGCGCATAGCTCGATACGGGCGCAGACCGAATCGAGCTCGAGCCCGTTATTGGGGAGCTTGTATGGCACGAACCGCTCCGTGCCGTCCCTTTTCACGGTCACGCCGAGCGGTTCGAGCGAACCGAGATCGTTCGTCGCGGCGAACTCGTCGATCTCGCCGCTTTCGATAAGCCTTTTCACCGCCGTGCCGCGCACTACAAGGCCGTCGAGCATGCTGCCCGTGCTGTTCGTAGCGAAGCCCGATATGCGGGCGTCGGCGCGGTAAGCCTCGAGCTGTTCGGAACAGCCTCTTGCAGAATGCGCCGCCCTTCCAATGAAGAGTCCGGCCGCGGCGCAGGTCAGCGCCACTGCGAGCGAGCGTGCAAAGCTCCTCCGCACGGAGAGCATGCCGTATTTCAGGAAGCCGGAGAGCTGCGAGGTGCGTCCCGCACGCTTTCTTTTCGCTTTGTTCCTTCGCTTGCGGTTCGGCTTTTTCAGCGTGAAAAACGTGAATACGGAGGCGGAGACGAGCGAGCCGGCAAGGAGCATGAGGGCGGAGACGGCATAGGTTTTGAGCGGGATATCGGGATCGAAAGTCAGAGTCCGTATCGCGGCGAGGCGGCTGTCGGAGAAGGAAAGATCCTCCTCTGCGAACTGCGAAGCTATGCGCCTGAGAAGATCCGATATCCGCCCTTCGAGCAGACGGGAGGATACGACTCCGACGAGCGCCGCCGTTCCGGCGACGAGCAGCGCGGAGCTTAAGAAACAGACGAACACCTGCCGCTTCGGGCTGCCGAGGTCGCGCATTATGAGAGCGGACCCGCGCTGGCGTGATACGAAAAGATAACTTTGAAGCGCGAGCGCGGAGAAGGCGAGCAGGAGCGATACCGCGAGGAATATGTACGAGATAAACAGGAGCTCTTTCATGGGCTCCGCGGCGGCGGCGTAGCCCTGATCAAAGACCGAGACGCGGAAGCCGTTCCCGAGAAGAGGCTTTGCGGCTTCAAGAAACTCCGCCGCCGCGCTGTTCTTAATGCGGAACTCGCCTATGCAGTAGCCGTTCGAGGGAACGATATCCCCGTTGTCCGCGTTAGCGTCGGGCAGGAAGACCTGCCACGGGGAGCTCTCGCCCTCGGAAAAAACGCCGACTATCTCGTAATCTCCGGAGTCGGATATGAAGTCGTGCTGAGTATCGAAAACGTTGCCCTCAGAACCGTAGACGGCAAGGAATATGCGGTCGCCGGGGCCGAGCCCCGTCAGCCTTGAAAGGCGGTCGGAAATGATCACGGAACGGGCGCGGGACAGATATTCCTCCTCCGTGAAAAAACGCCCGCTTTTCAGCGATGCGGACTGCTGATGAAAGAGATGATGATCCTCTGCGGAAGCTGTGTAAAAGGCGCGGCAGGAGTCGTTCTGTATCGAAAGGAGCTCGGCGTACCGCGAATATTTCGCCGCAAGCTCCGAGCCTTCCGCGGGGGCGAAGGCGGGCAGCGCGACGGTCTCGCTGCCGTCCTCGAAGCTCACGCTCTTCGGGAAGAAGGTCTGGGTGAAAGCCGAGCCCTTCTTAAAGCTCCCGACGGCATAGCAGGTCCCCTCGGGCCTGCCGCCCGTGCTGACGCTGACGATCTTTCCGGTGAGATCGTTTCTCGAGTAAAGACATTCCGAGACCGTCGCCGACCAAAGGCCGACGTGCTGATCGAAGGAGATGAAGTCCAGCTTCAGGACCGCGGCATAGGGATCGTAAACGCTGTCGTCCTTTATCTGCACTGAGGGCGAATATGCAAGATAGGTCCTCGAGGGCTCGAAGGAGAGCACGCAGTCGGATGAAACGAGCCTTTCGATATCCGCGCGCGCGTCTTCCGAGGCAGCGCTCAAGGCGGGATCGAATACCCTCTCGTCGGGGTAATCGCCGCCGACGTACTCGAGCTTCGCTATCGTATGAAAGTATCCGTCACAGTCGTGAAGATAACCGCTGACCGCGGTAAACACGACGAGCGATACCGAAAGCATCGCCGCCGTGACCGCGAGCAGCAGCGTAAACAGCGCGGTTTTCCCGGGCGTGCGAATAACACTTTTGATACCGTTCTTTATTGGCTGCAAGAGATCACCGCCTTTCGCGCTTTATACGTTAATGCGCTTTTTTGCGGTTTCGTTACAGCTTTATTCGTATTTTTTCAAAAAGTCTTCGAATATCGCGCACAGCTCGCCTCTTTTTTCGCTGTAAGGTATACCGTGCGGAGCTCCGGGTATCATGACGCGGGAGTGATCGCGAAGCTTCTTTTCAAGCAGTTCATAGCTTTTGGGATCCACCCTGCTGTCGTTTTCGGCCTCGACGAGCATAACGGGGCAGGATATCGAGGAAGCTCCGTTAAGGGCGGCCTTCGCTGCTCTTTGAATATCCCTGAGCTTCCGCGCCGCCGCGCCGAAATACATCTCCTCGTCCTTTACGCGGAAACCGTCCTCGGTCTGCACGAACGGCACGAGGTCTGCTACGGCGGCGAAAAAGTTGAGATAGAACTTCATTTTTATCGGCGGACAGATGAGGAACACGGCTTTTATCCTGCCGTCGTCCGCGTGCCTTGCCGCGAGATCCGCCATGAGCAGCGCGCCGAGGCTGAGGCCGCAGAGCACTATGCTCCCGCAGCCGGCTCCGGTAAGGCGCAGGTACGCCTCCTCGACGTCGTTCCGCCAATCCTCAAAGCTCGCTCCGTCGAGCTCGCCGAGGGTCTTCGCGTGACCGGTAAGAAGGGGCATTGCGGCGGTGCAGCCGGTTTTGACCGCGCTTTCGTAAAGACAGCTCATCGTCGACGGCGTGCAGCCGAAGCCGTGGCAGATAAGCACGCCGGTATTGCTTCCCGGGTGAAAGCACGGGTCCGATATCTCGGTAAATCCCCATTCATGATCCCTTGCGGCCTTTCCGAAACGCGGCATTTCCAATTTCCTCCGTTCATGCGGTGATCACGGTCTATTGTAACAGCGAACGAGTTTTTTGACAATATCAATTTGAACTTGCCAAACGAAGTATCCTGTGATAGAATATACACGGGTGCATATGCACTGAGCAAACCGAAAGGAGTGTTGAAATGAAAAGAACAATCGCAATAATCGTCACGGCGGTCGTGCTCCTTGCGCTGGCTGCGTTCCCCGCCTACGCTGACCGCACTCCCCGTTTCTATCTCGAAGGCCCCGAATCCGTCAAGGCAGGAGACAGGTTCACCGTCGATCTCAAGGTCGAGGGCGATTTCGAGGCGCATATACTGAGCCTCAGGGTCGGCTTCGATCCCACGGCTCTTCGCTACGTTTCCTCCGAGGACGGCGAGGCCTCCTTCGGCATCGCCAACTCCGGCCTGACAGTGGACGGCAACGAGTTCACCTACGGCGCGATGAGCATAATGGACGCAAGCTCCAAGGAGGGCGTCATATCGAAGATCACCTTCGAGGTGCTTTCGACCGCGTCCTCGAGCATTAAGCTCAAGATCACCGTGAAGGAATTCGAAAAGCTGGATCTCTTCTCGACCAATGCGGTCGCGATCGCCCATACCGAGGAGGATCTGACGATCTCCGTATCCGGCGGCTCCGGCACCGGCCCCACTCCGATACCCGGTCCCGGCTCCCACACCCAGCAGCCCGGTACGACGACCGATCCTCGGGACCCCGTTCAGTCAAACAAGCCCGGTAATACCGATGAAGCTCCCGAGATGACCAAGACTCCTTCCTCCACCGACGGCAGCACTGCGGATCCCAACTCGACTCCCGGCGCCGACGCCACTCCCGAAGTCACGGGAGCTCCCGGCGAGACGGAACCCGCTTCGACCGAAAACGGTGAAGATCCCGGAAGGTCGAATGCGAAGCCCAAATGGGTGCCGATCCTTATCGGCGCGGGCGGCGTGGTCCTGGCGGCTCTCATTGCGGTGATCGTCGTTATCGCGGTTCGTTCGGCGAAGGAAAAGAAGAACAACGGGTGATCCGTATGAAAAGGACCGTTGCAGCCCTTATCGCGATAATGCTTCTCGTCCTGCCCTGCGCGGGATACGCGGACTTCTCCGCGGAGGAGCAGGTCGGCGTGGACGTTTCGGGTTTCTCCTCAGTCGATATCGAAGGGAACGCGATCGGCGGCGGAGTATTCTCCGGATACCTTGTTTCCGTAGTATGTTATTTTTCGACCTGGAGCCCCGACTGTCTCGATCAGCTCGAGCTCCTTCAGACCATTAAGGACGAGAATCCCGGCTACGGCGTGTTCGGGCTCCTGTGCGAGGATGCGACGAGCACTCCCGAAGCCGCGCTCGCGGTGATGCAGGAAAACGGCTATACCTTCCCGGTGTTCGTCTGCGACGATATCTGGGAGGGGGTCGTGAGCGAGTCCGTCTATATCCCGCAGAGCTTTATCGTGAGCAGGTCGGGGATAATAGTCGAGGCATGGCACGCGGCTTTCCAGTCCGCGACCATATTGAGAGAGCGTCTCGCCTTCTGGGCGGAGCCCGTTGACAGCGCCGACGGCGATGCGAACGTTGACGGAGTCGTTGACCTGAACGACGCGCTGCTGGTGCTCCGCTGCGCAATGGGGCTCGTCGCTCCCACTTCTGAAAATATCGCTCACGGCGATATGAACGGCTCCGGCGCGCTCGAGACCAACGACGCGCTCACAATACTGCGCATAGCGCTTGGCATAGCGTGAGGTAATGCTTATGAAAAACTACGTAAAAAGGATCGCACTCATCGTGCTCTCCGTCCTCCTCGCCGCCGCTCTCACGAGCTGCGGTCCGTGGAGGATCGCCAAAAACCCAAATCCCACCGACGAACCGAAGGACGTCTTCGTGACCGATGCGCCTACCGAAGCGCCGACGGATACCGACGCTCCTACCGAAGCGCCGGCGGACACCGACGCTCCGACCGACGCGCCGATCGATACCGAAGCGCCTACCGACGCGCCGTTGGATACCGACGCTCCGACCGACGCGCCTTCCGACGCGCCGACCGATCAGCCTTCCGACGCGCCGAGCGATCAGCCTTCCGCCGCTCCGACGGCAGGGCCGACTCCCGCTCCGACTCCGGCTCCGACTCCGGCGCCCACTCCCGCGCCGACTCCGACGCCCTCCTCGGAATTCGAGTTCTCTTCGGTCGACATCCTGTCCGGCGCGAGCTATAACCAGAGCATTTTCTCAAGGTCGAAGCTGACCGTCATCAACGTCTGGGCGACGTGGTGCGGGCCTTGCCTTGAGGAGCTGCCCTATCTTCAGCAGCTCGCGGGCGAGTATCACGGCAGGGCGCAGATATTCACCATACTCTACGATTCCGGAGACGCGGGCAAGGTCGACGAGGCGAGGGGAATCTGCTCGAGCATAGGCTTCACACAACCCGTGCTCGCGAGGAACAGCTCGATCAAAGCCGCTTTCGACAATCCTCATCTCAATCCTCCCACGCTTCCCACAACTTTCTTC
>JAEEGL010075564.1_pt1 | contig 24353 bp, 26 predicted proteins | sample 9134231 | NCBI WGS metagenome assembly JAEEGL01 (sample SAMN16246548, study PRJNA631951) | gut metagenome | biome: gut microbiome; feature: rumen; material: fiber-attached | host: Bos | place: Iran: Karaj | collected 2018-10
CCAGATGAAACGTCAGTTGGGTGTTGAGGGTAATACCTTTGCCTACGCATATGTGATAGCCCACGAGATAGGTCACCATATTGAGTACCTGACGGGTACACTGAACAAAGCGCATTCGGCTATGAATCAGACAGATAAGGTGACTGCCAACCAGATAAGTGTGCGACTGGAACTGCTGGCCGATTACTATGCCGGCGTGTGGGCGCATTATGAGGATGCCATGAACCACTCGATGGAGTATGGCGACCTGGAGAAGGGCCTGGAGCTGGCCAAGGCCATCGGTGACGACTGGCTACAGAAGAAGGCACAGGGTAGGGCCACACCAGAGTCGTTTACCCATGGCACGAGCGATCAGCGTAAGCGCTGGCTGAAGCGTGGCTACGAGACAGGTGACATGCGCACGACGACCTTCAGCGTACAGAACTATAGCGACCTGTAAAAGACAGGTCAGGCACAAGAGAAGACCAGACAACACCAGTCGTGGTCTTCTTTTTGTTTCTCCAGACGAAGACCGAGTCGCTCTGCTGCCTCTATCAGCATGGGGGCGTCGCTGGTATAGAAACCGCTGAGGATCAGGATGGCATCATCGGCCATCTTCCGACGGAAGGCCGGCAGGTCGGCCAGTAGGATGTTACGATTGATATTGGCAACGACAAGACCGAAGGTCCCCTCGATGGTGTCGAGGATGGTAGCGTCACCCAGCAGGGACGTGAAACGGTCGTCGCAGCGGTTGATGACCGCGTTGTGACGGGCATTGTCGACCGACCATTCGTCGATGTCGTAGCCCACCGCCCGACGGGCACCAAGTTTCAGGGCACAGATGGACAGAATGCCAGTGCCAGTGCCGCAGTCGAGCACCTGTCTCTCCGTCAGATCCATGTCGAGTAGGGTGGCACAGATCATACGGGTGGTCTCGTGGGTACCGGTGCCGAAGGCGAGCTTCGCGTCGATCTCGATGGCGATCTTGCTTGGTGTCTCTGGCATATGACGACCGTCATGGATGGTCAGCATCCCCTCACCTCGGGAGGGGGGCAGGGAGAGGTTGATGGGCTCAAAGCCCTCCTGTTCCCACTGCTCGTTCCAGTCGCGATCCTCAGCCTCACGGATCTCATAGTCGATGGTCACTCCCTCGAAGGGGAAGTCGATGAGTGCCGACTTCAGGACGGTCTCGTCGAAGAGTGCTTGTTGTACGTAGCCTTTCAGACCCGTCTCCGTCTCCTCGAACGTCTCGAAACCTGCCTCTCCGGCCATGGCTGCCACGAGGTCGCAGGCATCCGTGGAGTAGGGTGTGATGGTGAATTCTACTTCGTAATACTTCATAAGGATGTTAATTTTTGCGGCAAAATTACAAAAAATAGGGAAAATCCTACCAGAACTTAGGGTTTTTCCCTAAATTTGCACTAAATATTGTTGTATTTTTGCAACGTGAAGAAATGAAAAGGCGCCGATGGTGCCGATCGAAACAATTTTAATAAATAGATAAGGAAATGAAAAAGCTGTTACTGATCTCAATGCTTATCGGAGCCATGTCGCTGCCGGCACTGGCTCAGGTAGATGATCTCTACTATGTTCCCAAGAAGAAGACAGTAGAGAAGGTGACGGACAACTATGGGATGCCGAAGGATACCTATTATTCCGGGAGCGACCGTAGTGTGGATGACTATAACCGCAGGGAGAGCAGTTATGAGGTCATCGGTGACTCTTTGAAGAGTGATGTGATCGATCTCACCGCCGAGCAAGGTGTCTATCCTGACTCGCTGGAGGATTTCCAGTTGACGAAGAAGATGACCCGCTTCGACGATTATGAGTTGTCTGACAATGCCGCTTTCTGGGCCGGATATGCTGCCGGGCGCTACGACTGGGGCTGGCACTCACCTTGGTACTATAGCCGTTTCGGTTGGTATGGTGGCTGGTACGATCCATGGTATTCGCCTTGGTATTATCGCAGCTGGTACGGCCTGTATGATCCCTGGTACTATGGTAATTACGGTTGGTACGGTGGTTGGTACGGTGGCTGGTACGATCCTTGGTTCTATGGCTATGGCTGGGGTTATCCCTACTACTGGAACGGTTGGGCTCACAGCTATATCGGTGTAGGACGGAACTATGCTTCCACTCATATCGGCATGGGAACGATCAGAAACGATGGTGCTACGCATCGTGCTTACTATAAGGACGGTCGCTGGTCGGTGGAGAACAACAGTAGCCGGATGAACAGCATCCGTCAGCGTGCTGATAGACAAAGCGGCGGTCGTAACTATAGCAGTGGTAACAACAAACGGAGTCGTAGTGGTAACTTCAGCGGTTATCGCGGCAATAGTAACAATAACAACAGCAGCAGCCGTAGCAGCAACAGCAGCTTCAGCGGCACACGTAGCTCCTCGTCGAGTAGCGGTAGCTTCAGCGGCGGTGGCGGCGGTAGTAGCCGTAGCAGTGGCGGCGGAGGCGGTCGCAGCGGCGGAAGAAGATAGTTTTACTGGAAGTGATAGTTTTTAGTTTATAGAGATATGAAGAAGATTTTTATGGCAGCGTTTGTGCTGGCGATGACAATCCCGGCCGCTGCACAGGATACATACGAGAGCGCCCGTCTGCTGGGCAGTGATCTGAACGGTACGGCACGCTACGTGGGAATGGGCGGTGCGATGGACGCACTGGGCGCAGACCTCTCGATCATGGGTACTAACCCCGCCGGTATCGGACTGTTCCGTCATTCGACGGTAAGCGCGAGCCTCGGTCTCGTGTCGCAGCAGGACGCTCAGAAGTTCGATGGCCTGAACAAGACGAACATGAGCTTCGATCAGTTGGGCTTCGTGTACTCTACACGTATCAGTCGCACCTCGTTCGTGAACGTGGGCTTCAACTACCATAAGAGTAAGAACTTCGATCAGATACTCTCGGCAGCCAACCGTCTGGTGAACTGTTCGCAGAACGGGCTGAGCTATCATAAGGACCAGATCGGTTATGTGAATCAGGGCGGTTACTATCTCGACTTCAATACAGACGATGACCTCATCGGCTACGAGAGTAAGACGAGCGACTACCGTGCGCAGACTTTCACACAGGCCGACTACCTGAATGCAAACGTGCTGATGCTCGATCCAGATGATCATAAGATCTATTATAACGATGCTAATGGTTATACCTTCGATCGTGCGCACCGTGGTTGGATCAACGACTATGACGTGAACCTGAGCGGTAACGTCAACGATCGTTTCTACTGGGGCTTCACCATCGGTTTCCACGATGTACGCTACAAGGGTTATAGCGAGTATGGTGAGACTCTTGTTGCCGGTGGCGAAGAATGCGGTTCGGTGGTCTATGGCGACCAGCGTGACATCAAGGGTACGGGTATCGACCTGAAGGCGGGTATCATCTTCCGTCCTGTCGAGGAGTCGCCCTTCCGTCTGGGTCTCTCCGTGGCCACTCCGACCTGGTACGACCTGACGACAAGCAACGAGACGTATATGTTGAATAACACAAGATTCGGTCAATGGGATGATGGCCATAGTGGTGAGAGCTACGATTTCCACTTTAACACCCCGTGGAAGTTCGGTCTGAGCATGGGTCATGTCATCGGCGGTCAGGTGGCTATCGGTGCCGGTTATGAGTACACAGACTATAGCGCCAGTCAGAACCGTATCAATTCGGGCAACTATGATTACTACGGTGAAGAGGATTCGTATACCGACGAGATCATGAAGGTGAACACGGAGCGCTCGTTGAAGGGCGTGTCGACCTTCAAGGTCGGTATGGAGATCAAACCGGATCCGACGGTAGCCCTGCGCATCGGTTATAACTATGTGACGGCTGGCTATGAGAAGGACGGTGTGCGCGACACGAAGATCAATTCTCCGGGTGTGGCTTATGCCTCGACGACCGACTATACCAACTGGAAGGATACACATCGGCTGACCCTCGGTATGGGATATCGACTGAATGCCTGGAATGTGGATCTGGCTTATCAGTACAGTGCCACCAACGGTGATTTCCATCCGTTCCAGGAGTATCCTGCTGATCCTACCAGCAACTATGCCGGGCAGCGTGTGTTCGACTCGAAGGTGAGCAACAAGCGTCACCAGCTACTGCTGACAGTGGGATATACGTTCTAGCTGAAAATAACCTGAATATAAATGCAGCCTTATACAAATAAGGTTGCATTTTTTTGTTTATTCGATTGAAATGTCGTACCTTTGCGAAAATTTATTCAAAAACCGAAAACAGATATGAAAAGACTTTTGTTGGGAGACGAGGCGATAGCTCAGGGTGCCATCGACGCAGGCCTGAGTGGCGTATATGCCTACCCGGGAACGCCGTCAACGGAGATCACGGAGTATATCCAGGAGTCGCCCATTGCTAAAGAGAGAAACATCCATCGCCGCTGGTCAACGAACGAGAAGACGGCCATGGAGGCAGCACTCGGTATGTCGTATATGGGCAAGCGTGCGCTGGTGTGTATGAAACATGTGGGACTGAACGTCTGTGCAGACCCGTTTGTGAACTCCGCAATGACGGGTACGAACGGTGGTCTGATCGTGTTGGTGGCCGATGACCCTTCCATGCACTCCTCACAGGATGAGCAGGACAGTCGTTTCTACGCTAAGTTCGCTATGATCCCTACCTTGGAACCGAGCTCGCAGCAGGAGGCCTACGACATGATGGGCGAGGCTTTCGATCTCTCTGAGCAACTGCATCTGCCTATCCTGATGCGTGTCACCACCCGTATGGCACATAGTCGTGCTGTCGTAGAGGTGAAGGATACACCTCGTGAGCAGAACGCCCTCAACTACGATGCTCAGGCTTCCAACTGGGTGTTGCTGCCTGCCTTTGCCCGTAAGCGTAATATCGTGGTAACCGGTCAGCAGCCCTTGCTCGAGCAGATGGCCGTGGACAGCAAATACAACAAGTATATCGACGGTCCCGATCATAAGATGGGTGTGATCGCCAGTGGCATCGCCTATAACTACCTGATGGAGTGCTATCCTGACGGATGTCCTTTCCCTGTACTGAAGATCTCGCAGTATCCGATTCCGAAGAAACTGATCCGTCGCATGACCGACGATTGTGAGTTTGTGCTGATTGCCGAGGAGGGTCAGCCGTTCATTGAGGATCAGGTACGTGGTGTGATGCCGGGTAATGCCGTCATCAAGGGTCGTCTGACGGGTGAGCTGCCGCGCACGGGTGAGTTGAACCCCGACTTCCTGAAGAAGGCGCTGGGCATCGAGAGCAGTGAGAGCTATGCTCCCTGTGAGGATGTGACACCGCGCCCGCCCGCACTCTGTCAGGGATGCGGACACCGTGATGTCTATACGGCACTGAACGAGGTACTGAGGGAGTATCCCAATGCCCGAGTGTTCGGTGATATCGGTTGTTATACGCTCGGTTTCCTGCCGCCCTACAAGGCTATCCACTCGTGTGTGGACATGGGTGCCTCGATTACGATGGCCAAGGGTGCCTCGGATGCCGGTCAGTGGCCTGCCGTCGCCATCATCGGTGACTCGACCTTCACCCACAGTGGCATGACGGGCCTGTTGGATGCTATCAACGAGAATGCTGATATTACTGTGATCATCAGTGACAACCTGACCACTGCCATGACGGGCGGTCAGGATTCTGCTGGTACCAATAAGTTTGAGGCTATCTGCAAGGGTCTCGGTCTCTCGGAGGATCACCTGAAGGTGGTGAACCCCATCCCCAAGAACATGCCTGAGATTACGGCCGCTATCCGCGAGGAGATCAACTACCACGGTGTGAGTGTGATCATCCCGCGTCGTGAGTGCATGCAGACCTTGCAGCGTCACCTGAAGCAGAAGAGAGCAGCCGAGAAAAAATAAAAGGTAAACAAGTAAAAAGGTAAAAGAATGAAAACAGATATAATTCTTTGCGGTGTAGGAGGACAGGGTATCCTCTCTATCGCCACCATCATCGGTGAGGCTGCCATGAAGGAGAACCTCTATATCAAGCAGGCCGAGGTACATGGCATGTCGCAGCGCGGCGGTGATGTGCAGTCGAACCTGCGCATATCGAGCAGTCCTATTAACAGCGATCTGATTCCGCTCGGAGGGGCTGACGTCATCATCTCTATGGAACCCATGGAGGCGCTGCGCTATCTGCCGTTCTTGGCCAAAGACGGTTGGATCATCACCTCGAGCGCTCCTTTTGTGAATATTCCCAACTATCCTGATATCGAGACGATAAAGAAAGACCTAACTGGTATCAAGAACGTGATCGTGCTGGATATTGAACAGGCAGCAAAGGATAATGGCGTGCCCCGTTCGGCCAATGTGATCCTGCTCGGTGCCGCTCAGAAGGCGCTGGGTATCGAGTACGATAAGCTCGAGGATGCCATCCGTCGTGTCTTCGGACGTAAGGGTGAGGCCATCGTCGAGGCGAACATCAAGGCGCTCGCTATCGGCCGCGAGGCTCAGAAATAATCATCAGACTTATGGAGACTCCGATTAAAAAAGAGATTGTTGACGGACTGGTGGCTGAGTTGGGCATCAAGGACTTTGCCAAGGCAACCATCCGTGAGGTGAAGCAGGTAGCAGCGAAGGCAGAGAAAGCCTCTGGCGTTGAGTTTATCAAGATGGAGATGGGTATTCCCGGACTGCCTGCTGCACAGGTGGGCGTGGAAGCCCAGATCAAAGCCCTTGAGGGCGGTATTGCCCACTCATATCCTGATATCCAGGGCGCACCGGTACTGAAGGAGGCTGCCTCGCAGTTTGTCAAGGCATTCATTGGTGTGGACATCAAACCGGAAGGTTGTGTGCCTGTCAGTGGTTCGATGCAGGGCACCTTTGCCAGTTTCCTCACCTGTTCGCAGTGTGACAGGAAGAAAGACACGGTGCTGTTCATCGACCCAGGCTTCCCTGTGCAGAAGATGCAGCTGCAGGTCATGGGGGTGAAGTATGAGACCTTCGACGTGTACGACTACCGTGGTGATAAGCTTGGCGCTAAGTTGGAGAGCTATCTCTCAAAGGGAAATATCTGTGCCATCGTCTATTCCAATCCTAACAACCCCTCGTGGATCTGTCTGCGTGAGGAGGAGCTGAAGGTGATAGGTGAGCTGGCCACACGCTATGATGCTGTGGTGATGGAGGATCTGGCCTATTTTGCCATGGACTTCCGCAAGGACCTCTCTACACCGTTCCAGCCGCCTTATCAGGCAACGGTGGCCCGTTATACGGACAACTATATGTTACTCATCAGCGGTTCGAAGGCGTTTAGCTATGCCGGAGAGCGTATCGGTGTGACCTGTATCTCTGATAAGCTGTTCCATCGTCATTTCGACGATCTGTCGGAGCGTTATCAGGGACTGCCGTTCGGTCCGGTGTTCTCTACCCGTATGCTCTATGCGCTGAGCTCTGGTACGAGTCACAGTGCGCAGTATGCCATGGCAGCCATGCTGACGGCAGCCTATGAGGGTAAGTACGACTTCCGCAAGGAGATCAGTGTCTATGGTGAGCGTGCCAAGAAGCTGAAGGAGATCTTCTGTCGCCATCGCTTCTATGTGGTCTACGACAAGGACCTCGACGAACCCATTGCCGATGGTTTCTATTTCACGATCGGTTATCCCGGTATGACGAGTGGGGAACTGGCTCACGAACTGATGTACTATGGTGTGTCGGCCATCTGTCTCATCACCTGTGGCTCAGAACAGGAAGGCTTGCGTGTGTGTACCTCGTTCATCGAGGATCATCAGTATGAGATGCTTGAAGAGCGTATGAAGATATTCGAGGAGAACAACCCTCGGTAACGTCTATGCTGATAGATAAAGAAAGTCCCCTGCAGATGATTCTGCAGGGGACTTCTTTTGTTATCTTAATCGTTTGGATTACTTTTTCTTGTCTGGGGTTGCCTTGGCTTTCGATTTCTTATCCTTGGCTTTCTTCTCTTTCTGTTTCTTAGCCTTGACAGACTGCTGGCTCACCTGTTCGGAGTCGCTCATGTCGACAGCCACAAAACGGAAGTCTTCGGCAGAGAGGAAGCGCACATCGAACTTTCCGGCTTTCTTCTCTATATATTGCTTCTTCATTTTCGCATATTTCTTCTCGACATCCTTGCGCTTCAGAGAACTGACTACGACACAGGTGCGACGGGCCATGCCGAGCTTCGTGGTGAAATACTCGCGAAGCTGATAGGAGTATTGGTTACGACCTGCCAGGAAACGACCCTTGCCGTTGGTCCATACGCTGTCTACCTCTTGGATATCGGTGAAATAGACGATGGAATCGTTGAATGAGGCTGAAAAGCCGAACATATATGCTTTGGATGCCTGTGTGCTCTTTGCTGAGAGCGGCAGGGTAGAGGCTGTCAGGAGTGCTACAGCCAGTGTGATGTGTTTGAAAAATCTCATTATCCTAAATACGTTTTTAAAATCTTGTTCTTGGTGCAGTTCCTGAGCTTACGGATGGCTTTCTCCTTGATCTGGCGGACACGCTCTCTGGTGAGTCCGAATTTCGTGCCGATCTCCTCGAGTGTCAGTTCCTGACGGTTGATACCGTATGAGGCCTCGATCACGTTACGCTCTCGTTCGTTGAGCACGTTCAGCGCGTTCTGTATCTCCGATCTCAGCGACTCCTCTACCAGCGTGATGTCGGCCATAGGAGCGTCGTTGTTGGGCATGACGTCGAGCAGACTGTTGTCTTCACCGTCAACGAATGGTGCATCCATGGAGATATGGTGGCCGTTGATATTCATGGCCTCGTCGATCTTATCTTCCGGCAGGTCCACCTTCTCGGCTATCTCCTCGAGTGATGGCCGGCGCTCGTTGAGCTGCTCGAACCGGTTGATCTCTCGGTTGATCTTATTGACCGAGCCCACCTGGTTCAGGGGGAGACGGACGATACGGCTCTGTTCCGAGATGGCCTGCAGGATGCTCTGACGGATCCACCATACGGCATAGGAGATAAACTTGAAACCACGTGTCTCGTCAAATCGCTCGGCGGCCTTCAGCAGACCGAGGTTGCCCTCATTGATGAGGTCGGGCAGACTGAGCCCTTGGTTCTGGTATTGCTTGGCCACAGAGACCACGAACCTCAGGTTGGCTCTTGTCAACCGCTCCAGTGCCTTCTGATCTCCTTTCTTGATGCGCTGTGCGAGTTCAACTTCCTCTTCAGCCGAGATCATCTCCTCCTTACCGATTTCCTGTAGATATTTCTCTAAAGAGGCACTCTCTCGGTTGGTAATAGATTTAGTAATTTTTAGTTGTCTCATCGTGGTTTCGTTTTTAGCTGTTCTGCAAAAGTATGTGTTTTTTCCGAGACAACCAAAAAAAAGTCACGAATTTTGATGTTCGTGACTTTTTTTCTTCTATTTTAGCTTAATCGTTCTCTAGAGGAACTGCAAAGTAGCCTTTCTTTCCAGTGGTATAGATTCCCTGGATGTAAAGCACCGGCTCCTTGCTGGTAGAGGCCTCCCTGACAGCTTCCTGAAGGTCGGCTATTGTCTTGATGCTCTGGTCGTTGACCTTCTGGATGATGAAGCCCTTCGGAACACCGGCGTCTTTCAGTTTACCACCGTTGACCTTGATGACCTCCAGGCCGTAGCCGATATTCAACTGCTCTTTCTGAGCGTCGGTGATAGGATGGAATGTGCCACCGAGCACGTCAAGGTCGGCATTCTTTACCACCTTGGTATTGCCCTGCTCGTTCTTCAACGTCAGCGTCACGGTCTTGGTTTTCTTGTCGCGGATATACTTCACGGTAATCTTGTCGCCTGGGCGCTTTTGAGCGAGGATACCCTGCAGCTCACCCATCGTGGCCACCTTCTTACCATCGACTTCTGTAATAACGTCTTCAGGTTTGAGGTCTGCATCTGCTGCTGCACCATCCTCCACGACTTTATCGATTCGTACACCTTCCATCGTGCCGTAGTCTTTCACGTCCTTATCCTGATCCTTCATGGCATCTATATAATCCTTCAGACTACCACCCTGAATACCGATCATGGCGCGCTGATAGGTGCCGTACTTCTTAAAGTCCTCAATGGCCTTGCTGACGATGGTGGTGGGGATAGCAAAGCCGTAGCCGATGTTCGAACCAGTGGGCGAAGCCAGCATGGCGTTGATGCCGATGAGTTCGCCACGGGTGTTCACCAGTGCACCACCAGAGTTACCCTGGTTGATGGCTGCGTCGGTCTGAATCATCGAACTGACACCTGAGCCCATAGAACGGGCCTTAGCACTTACGATGCCAGCAGTAACGGTGTTGTTCAGGCCCAGAGGGTTACCCACGGCCAGCACCCATTCACCTACACGAACATCGTCACTATTGGCAATCACGATGGCGGGCAGGTTCTTGGCGTCTATCTTGATTAGCGCAAGGTCGGTGGTCTTGTCGGCACCGATGATGCGTGCGGAATATTCCTTGTTATCGTTCAGACTGACGGTCAGCTCGTCGGCACCGTCGACCACGTGGTTGTTGGTCACGATATAACCATCGGCGGAGATGATGACACCCGAGCCGGCAGCGGCGCGCTTAGGTGTCTGTACCTGACGCTGGCGTCTTCCGTTGTTTCCTTGTCCCTGTCCACGTCCGAAGAATCCGCCAAAGGGGTCAGAGAAGAACTCCTCGAAGGGATCGCTGTATTCGACGGTCTGCACTTTCGAGTTCTGGACCGACTTTATGTAGACAACTGATGGCAGCGCCTTTTCTGCGGCGTATGTCAGATCGACAGGCTGACCGGCAGGGGCGGAGCTAATGACTGGGTTGGGAGCAGAGGCAGTAGCTGCATTGGTCTTGTTGAATGCTGCTACAGAAAGTACCAAAGCAACAGCGCACATAGCGGGTGTTGCTACATTCACAATTTTCTTCATATTTTCATTCATTTTATTATAACTTTAGATTCTACTTCTGCAGCTTATGGATGCTGACTTAACTCTTTCGAGTTTTCAAGGTGCAAATATAGGCGCAAAATATCGTAAACTGACAGAATGTCGCAAATATTTGTCCCATTTTAACACTTCCTTTCTTATGCTTAACGGCTCTTTGCGTTTAACACAAGAACCTTAAATTTCTGATAATTTTAGTATTTCTTATGCTGTTTAATTAAGAATAATGAATTAAGGCGGCCCCTGAGCCTGTCGCGCTCGAGCTCTGCTCGCTTGCTACCGACGGGACGCAAGAAGGGCCAAGCGAAGCATCCCCCCGCGGCCCCTGAGCCTGTCGCGCTCGAGCTCTGCTCGCTTGCTACCGACGGGACGCAAGAAGGGACTATCACGATATATCTTTACAAACGCCCTCTCATAACTCGCATGAAGGTCAGGAACGTTGGAGTGAGCCCCATACACGCAAGTTTTGAATGCTTTTTATATCTGTCTGATAACAAGCAAGTTAAGTCTGTGTGCAAAAGGGGTGGCATCTTTCGTTCAAAGAGATAGGCCCCAAGAGTCGTAGAGATAGGCTCTACGAGTGAAAGAGATAATCCCTATACCCTATAAGAGATTATCTCTTTCACTCGTAAGTGCCATTCCTTACCATCATGGAGATTATCTCTTTAACCGTTAGAAGCCACCCTTACCCAAAGTAGCCCACATCTCTACGCCAAACAGGGGAAAAAGGAGATAAAAGTCCCCCTTAGTTTTTCTGGTTCGCAACTTCAGGCGAACACTTTTTTAGGCACTTTTTCATGACAATTGTTTCCCTATTTTTGGTTCCTTTACCTTCCAACTTTTATCTACGAAAGAACAATCCCACACCACCAAGGAATTCATGAGGTGGTGTGGGAATGATTCTAGTCAGAGGAACTATTGAACAGAGTCCTTGACAATCTTCTTGGTCTTTTGATACTTCAATTGCTCCGGATGATCTTTCAGGTAATCAAGTATCATCTCTTTCAGCCGAAAAGAATCAAATAAATTATGGTTTAGGGTATACTGTATCATCCCTTAGTCGATATTCTATCAGACCTTCTTTCTTGCTCCATTTGAAATATTCAAAATCATCAGTTGTAGGCCCTTTATCACCATATTTGGAATTCGAATCATCTATGATCACGGTATCTTTAATGGATGATCCTTGTTCATTCAAATTCCTATAATCATTCTCAATACCAAAGCAATATCTCTCTCCTATATGGAAACTAGCATATATTCCATTATGCGAATTCTTTGTGATAGAAATCCATATTGTATGTTTTGTCGAATTGTGGATAAAAAAGCCTTCATAATATGCAATAGCATTATAATCTCCAAACATTTCCTGCCCTTCATTCTCAAGGAAAGGGTTCTTCTTGTCATAGATTTCTTTTTTATTCATGCACAACAAGTCAACTCCACTAGATGTTTCCAATCTGATAGTATCACCTATTGGATACGCGCTGATCCATTGTAAATCATCTCCTTCGAAGTGATACATATTCTTGTAAACACAAGAACTCACTAACAAACAACACGTCAATAGAATAAGTAACTTTTTCATGCAATATCTTCTGCATGCAGAAGGCTTATTAGGGGATTCTGTTTAAAAGTATATCATATGCTCATTCAATATGATGACATCATAAGGGTATGATATCCTTTTGATTCCCAACTTTGAATCTATACCAGGACAAAACCTAACGACATCCTCATTCTTATATATTCGAATATGCCTATTGAAGTCTATAGAAGAGATGTATCCTCCTTCACCAACTCTTGATTCTTTGTATATTACAACCTTAAAAGAATTACCAGGTTCAATACATTTAACAAATAGCCTCATAGACATCGGCATACACCACAAACATCCTTCCATGTTCGCATCTGTGGCAATATCGAATAAAGAGAAATCGGCCTCCCGCTTCATGAGGTGCATTTTTATTTCATATGCATCATCCCTATCATTATTGGGTTCATCAAACCAGATCCAAAGATTATCACTTTCGCTATTAATGATAGAAACTATTACCTGGTTTATCTGCCTTTCGTCTTTCTCAATGGCTACCGTGTCCGTCTTCAATTCATATGCGAATGCTGATATCTGATTAATAATAATCAGGAATGTCACACACAAGTTTTTTTTCATCTTCTTATTTTTTAAAATATGAAACAGTTTCTTTTCTTGCTCTAAAAATATGCTGTCTTAATAATATATTTGTATCAGTGCTTCCTTTATATTGATGCCCCGCAACACTTCTATCCCTATATTTATGATATAAGTATCCATGTCCATATAGTTCATGGCTTAGAGCTTCTGCTTTTCCTATCTCACTCAATGAAGGATGAATAAAAACATGAGCAGCATTATCTACAGAATTCACACCACTACTTCCATTTCCAGGTAAGAGCGTCGTCCCATATTTCCCACTTTCTCCAGTAGTTAGTCCTGATGGGGAAGAGAATTCATTATCAACAAAAGAATCGTCTGGTTCACAATACGATAATTTTCCATTATCTCCGGATGCTCCTTGTTCATTCATATACGTTGTATAGTTCTCTTGTATATTAACATTAAAGACTAAATCAGAACCTGCCAAATCCATCAAACATTTATAATTTTCACTATCACTATCATGAGCCTTCATCATAGCATAATCAATATTTCCATTTTTATCCAATATTACATACTGCCTATCAGCAGGATGGAGCGTATTAAGTATTGTATTATATGCAGCACTATCAGCAGGATGTACATCTCTTCCACTAGGATCCACAAACCTCACCGGATTATTGGCACAATACGCATACGGACTAACGCCGTAGTACTTCTCGCAAAGGGGATCGATCCTGTCCCATCTTGCGAGGACGGGGTAGTGCTGGCGGGCGCCGTAGTCGTAGGTGTTCAGGCCGAACGTGCCGTCAAACTCCTTACCGTTGTACTTGTATTGCTGGAAGTCGCGGTTCCACATCATTACCGTCAGCGTGTCCACGAGCTGGCCGCCGAAGGGGTAGTAGTTCACGCGCTGCTTCATCGCGCCCGTCGAGGTCACCGTCTCACGCACCGTACCCAGATGGTCCTTGTTCTGGTAGTAGAAAGTGAACTTGTCCGTCGTGCCGCTGGCCGTCGCCTGGGCGTAGCCGCCGTCGAAGAGGTACTTGTCGATCTTGCCGTTCCTCACCACCAGGCTGCCGCCCAGCAGGTAGTCCGTCGAGTCCGTGCTCTGGATCTCCGATGCCTTCAGCTCCACCTGCTGCCCGATCGTGCGGGAGATGTTTGCCTTGGCCGTGTAGTGCACCATGCGCAGCTTCTGGCCCGTCGCACTGTAGACGTACTTCGTGATGCTCCCGTTGGTGAAGTAGATCTTCTGGGGATTGCCGCTCAGGTCGTAGGTATAGCTATCGCTTATCATCTTCCAAACTATATGGTTGATATCGAGGGCAAATATAGGCAATTTGTTTGAGACGACCAAATCCATGAGACGGATTATTTGCGCATCCGTCCAACTTTTGGAGGTCACTTCACAGAATCAAAAAATAGTTCTATTGATCCTTAATCCCATTACTCCATCAACTTAAATCAACTTTAGGATGAGAAGACGGCAACCTATATTAGGATACTATGTCATTTAGTTTTTTGCGCTTCTTATTTCTATGTCGATTTTTCTGAGATTATTTTCTTCGTAAAAATCTAAAATGACTTCTTTTAAGCAATCATTTGAAACTAATACGATCATCCCCCAAGGATCATCTTCATAATTAAAATCGATATTAAACAATTCTATTGATTCCAAAGGAAATAAGCCACACTCACGATAGTGCCTCAATCTAATAAATAATGGATTATGACCAAATAACGGCTTTATTCTATCCCACATCAATTTCTTATCACCAAAATCAAGTGTAGTTTTATAATCAATATTGAAATAATTAATATCAACCATAGGACATATTCTGTCTGTATCAACAACGGATAATAACATTGTTGAATCAACATTTTTTAATATGATCTTGTTAAGTGTCTTGATATATTTATCAAGATACTTAACTTTGCCTATCAATCTTCTTTTCTTTTGTTCTAATGTTTCCATCTATTCGTATTCTTCTTTACTTTTTGTATTATCTAGTTTGGGTCTTCCATTCCTATTCCGTCGTGGCTCGCCTGTGTTATCATTAGTTTTCACGCTGCCCGCCTCCCAATGAGGTTTATCATGTGAACGATCCATAGTTTGTTGCTGTACCGACTTAGTATCAGTTGTTCCATATGAATCAGGGGTTTCGTAGGTGTACTCACGGCCTGAAGCATTTCTGCTTTGAGATTTCGGTTGCTGACTAGTTGGAATGCCCTGATCTCTCATAACCTTCCGACTAGCCGCACGCGAAGTTTGTTTGGAGGTATGATCTACTGCTGTTTTTACTCCTTTGATTGCAGCTTTCCCATCTCGAATACTTACAGGACTAAAAATCTCAGAAGCGAGACTAGCTCCGGCAATAAATCTGTCCTTTGTTGAGGCATTGGAATCAAACACAGTTTTTGCATCTTCGACGACATCATTAAATGCTTCTGCATACGTTGCTCCTTTAGCTAATGATTTAACACCATTTTTTGCTACAGTCTTTGCAATCTTCCAACCAGCTTTAATAGATACTTTTAAGCCATTCCTACCATCAGGGTCAATTGCGTTAACAGGGCCATTTTCGCAATACGCATACGGACTGACGCCGTAGTATTTCTCGCACAGGGGATCTATCCGATCCCATCTCGCGAGGACGGGGTAGTGCCGGGCGCCGTAGTCGTAGGTGTTCAGGCCGTACATGCCGTCGAACTCCTTGCCGTTGTACTTATATTGTTGGAAATTGGGGCTCAAGACCATCGCCTTCAGCGTGTCCACGAGCTGGTCACCGAAGGGATAGTAGTTCACGCGCTGCTTCATCGCGCCCGTCGAGGTCACCGTCTCACGCACCGTGCCCAGGTGGTCCTTGTTCTGGTAGAAGAACGCGAAGTTGTCCGTCGTGCCGCTCTTTTGTAATCCCATGCGATTTATAGTTGATAACCAACGGCAAATATAGCAAATAATTGGGAATATTCATGGGTTATTTCCAAAATATTTTGTCCGACAGCATCTCTGGTAATACAAGTGGCCCTGAAGCGCCCTACAATCAGGACACTTCAGGGCTACCTTCATTACAGGTAAACAATTGGGGATCCACATGTTTTATATGATTTCGCCTAATGATTTCAATATTTATTTAAAGAAACTACAAAAATATTGAGTGTCTTTATCTATTGGTTCAAGATGGTTCTCTCGATAAAAGCGATTAATAATGGTAACAACATCCTCCTTGGCTGGCTGATAATCGTATCTGTCAGCCATAATATATGCATAATACAGCATGAAAGGATACATTCCGGCATTATACATCATTTCTTTCAACTTCTTGTAATCTTCAACAGAACCTTTGAGGCAACCTACTTTCTGGCATTTCATCTCCGAACTTTTATAAGTTATCGTAGGATAGATCATTTCATGATCATCATCTGTTGCCGCAGGAATAATTATTTGGTGTTCATCATCTGTTATCGCAGAAATAACCATTTCGATATCATCATCTGATGAAGCTTCGAAACGCCCGATTATTTCTTTACCTCTTTTATGTTTAGTACAGGATTCCCACTTCTTTAAATAGTGCAAGGCTATTTTTTTCGAGTTTTTACCAATATTGGGGATGTTTAATGAATATGTGAGGGAAAATGCAACCCTCATTTTTGCCACATCAATTCCTAATTTGTTTGCTGCAACTAAATTATACAATAATGATTCTGAATATTGAGCAAAATTAAATCCTTTCTCTATTTCTAGATATAGTTTCTCACTAGGGTTCTTTATTAGACTTGCAAATTTCTCTGAACATAAATAATATATAGAATCAGTACTTACAACTTCATCAATTATGAGGCTTACAGACTCATCGTTTTCTTTTGATTTGTTTTGTTGCACATTTTTTGTGCATTCGGTTTGTAAAAAAGATATAAGCAACAAACCTGTTAAGATGTTTATTTTCATTTCTGCCAATTAATATTTTGAGTTATTTTCTCCCAAATTGTTGATGAGTCAAATTCTTGTGTTCCAGGAACAGTTTCTCCAGAATATTCATTCACAACATTCCCATTTTTATATTCACGCCAGACCCCATCATTATCTATAGAAACTGATCCATCGGGATTAATATTTATAGGTTCTGAAGGAGCAAATATACTTATATTTTGAAATTCGTCTTGTTTGGACAAATTTTCTGCTAGACCATCATGCGAACCGGTATCACATGAAAATAAAATAAGTTCAACCTTATCAGATGCTATAGGACCTATATTCCAAGTTTGGGAATTGTCCTCTAAAAAGTATGCCATGCCATACGGACTATTTGCACTTATTATATACGGAGCATCTTCTGTACAAAACGATTTCCCATTATTTCCTCCATGCCCCATTAAAATAATTGAGTTATTCTTGTCATGCCATCGGTTAAAGAAATTCTGTTTTGAAATTTCCTGCCCTTTAGTCTGTGCTGGTAACTTATCTATTACTTCTTTCCCATCAGGATCGATGTGCTTAACCGGATTGTTAGTACAATACGCATACGGACTGACGCCGTAGTACTTCTCGCAGAGAGGATCGATCCTGTCCCATCTTGCGAGGACGGGGTCGTGCTGGCGGGCGCCGTAGTCGTAGGTGTTCAGGCCGAACGTGCCGTCGAACTCCTTGCCGTTGTACTTGTACTGCTGGAAATTGGGGCTCAAGACCATCGCCTTCAGCGTGTCCACGAGCTGGCCGCCGAAGGGATAGTAGTTCACACGCTGCTTCATCGCGCCTGTCGAGGTCACCGTCTCACGTACCGTGCCCAAGTGGTCCTTGTTCTGGTAGTAGAACGTGAACTTGTCCGTCGTGCCGCTCTTTTGTAATCCCATGCGATTTATAGTTGATAACCAACGGCAAATATAGCAAATAATTGGGAATATTCATGGGTTATTTCCAAAATATTTTGTCCGACAGCATCTTTGGTAAAACAAGTGGCCCCGAAGCGCCCACAATCAGAGCACTTCAGGGCCACCTTCCTATTTTGTCATTCCTTTGAATTCTCAAAATGTGCATTTATATAGTCCATAATCCGTTTAGTAGAAATGCTATCGTCGGCAGTTATGAGCCTTCTATTCTGTATCAAATCTTTTAAATATAAGGTATCTCCCGTGTCTATAGTTACTACATACGACTTCTTGTAATCTGCCTTACACTCAAAAAGTAGATACTCTGCTACTTCAAGGGACATTTTACGCTCTGCAGATATTAACGGAGTATAACCAGGTTCTACTGAAAAGTTTACGTCAGCACCCGCCTTAACCAACATCTTTGTTTTCTCCAAACTGGTAAATGCGGCCCGCGTCAAAGGTGTCTCATTACTAGGACCATGTGACAATTCCTCATCTTCTTTAACATAATCGTTAGGATTTCCTCCATGTGTAAGCAAATAAGCTAAAATATCTGAGCGTATAAAATAGTCAGATGCTATAGCGATGGGAGATTCTCCATTATAAGTGTCGTGTGCATTCGGGTTCGCGCCATGGCTTATCAAGAACTTAACGGCATCAATGTCTGCATTCCATACCGCCCAGAACAACAATGTCTCTCCATATTTGGGTTCTTTATAATCGACATCAAGATGTTCATGAGAAAGTATCTTTTCTGCTTTCTTGAAATCATTCTTTGAAATACACTTTGCAAGTCCCCATGCTTCAGTATTTTCCCATAATCTTATATTATCTCCATGAAAGTTTTTTTCTCCTGAGCAACTAATAATAGAAGTGATTATTAGAATGAAAATATACTTAGATGCCCTCATTTCGCTTTTTCCTCCTCTAATTTTCGTATGACAGTATTTATTGAATGGTTTCCTACTCGCATAGCGGTGTTTACACGATTAGTTCCAGGTAGATATGTCGCATTCAGTTGGAAAGCACCACCTTCTAACTTCAAGCCGGCCTTTGACTGAAGATAATTAACTATCTCGCCTTTCACAACAACATTAAATATATGCCCTTTAGAGGTTGTTTTTGGCAGCCCTAATGCATTCTTCGTATCTTTTGATATTGCTGCGGCATTAAACGTAATGGCATTTCTATCTGTGGCCAAAGCATTAGCCGCCGCCAGTCCTCCTCCCAACGAATGTCCAACATACGTCAATTCTGACTTCGAAGATTTTTCGTTTAATTGCTTAGCATTAGTAACTGACTCTCTATATTGTGTACTTGCTCCATACAACTGTTTTATATCCTCTTTCGCATCTGTCAGATCCTGCGTACCAGCTGTAACATAGGCATATTCAGTAACCCCCTTTTTAGTCCTCTCATATAAAGCAGATTGTAATCCACTTTTAGAATTAAACGATTCGTTTTGATTCTTGCTAAGATGCCATCCACCAGCCAGTTTTACCTCATCTCCATATACATGCTTTGCCATAAGGGCCGCCTCGTATGTTGTTGGTTCCTTGCCTTCGTCATCAATCAATTTCACCGGATTGTTGGCGCAATACGCATACGGACTGACGCCGTAGTATTTCTCACACAACGGATCGATCCTGTCCCATCTTGCGAGGACGGGGTAGTGCTGGCGGGCGCCGTAGTCGTAGGTGTTCAGGCCGAACGTGCCGTCGAACTCCTTACCGTTGTACTTATATTGTTGGAAATTGGGGCTCAAGACCATCGCCTTCAGGGTGTCCACGAGCTGGCCACCGAAGGGATAGTAGTTCACACGCTGCTTCATCGCGCCCGTCGAGGTCACCGTCTCACGCACCGTGCCCAGATGGTCCTTGTTCTGGTAGTAGAACGTGAACTTGTCCGTCGTGCCGCTCTTTTGTAATCCCATGCGATTTATAGTTGATTCCAAGGGCAAATATAGTAAATAACTGGGAATATTCATGGGTTATTTCCAAAATATTATTACCAATTCTCATACTATATATCCTCTGACAGTACTATTACTTGACATTTGTTCGTATTATTATGAATCGTGTACTCAATATTACACAAAGTATCCAATTTCGTTTCGTTATAAATATAATGTTACCTTCTTTATTTCCTGGTACGGTCGGTCTCACGATAGGGATGGTTGCCGCAGTACGTCACCTTTCTATTTCATTCGATTCATGTTCAAAATCATACCCTCCAATGAGACCAAGTAATAAAATTGTTTCTTTCTCATCTAATTCTTTTGTGAGAATATAGAAAGGAAAATCTTCTGCTATGTTTTTGGAGGATTTTATCTCCTTATAGACCTTGTAAACTTCATCCATGGATTTGCTAAATAACAGAGATCTAACAAAGTCGTCTTTGTTGACAAATTCTATGTTCTTTTCATCATCTGTAGTTTGATGCTCATCTAACAGATAATTAAAACATATCAAGCATGCTTCTTTTAGGAATGCTTCATCTATATTCTTTTTTTTGGCAAATCTACAGATTTCTGCTACTATCCCTCCATGATTGAGACTTTTAACAATATATACTTCAGAATGATAAATAATTAAAAGATGGGTATGACTATGAGAGGAAAGCATCTTAAAAGAATATATGCCATCAGGATTCTCTTTGTCTTCATTTATTCCTTTCCCATACAAAAAATATATACAATAGTCTATATTAATAGATTTGTAAAAGTTTTGTATGGAATCCTGAACATAAATAGGTAAAATCCTATCTGTTTTGTTCCAATTTAGTTCTGTTTCATTTCGTTTGGCAAATCCAATCTCAAATGAAAACAAGATCGAAGCGATGATTATATAGCAAAATTTATTGATTTCCATCTTTTATATTTTTTAATTCGTCTCTAAATTGCTGTTCTCGAGGTTTCTTCTCGGCTTCTTGTTTTGATCTAGGCTTTCCATTGTTCGCACTTGAGATATCTTTATTTATTTCTTCCTCATCAGAAGCATGTACACTTTCATGTGCAGCTTCGGCTCCAACAGCCTCTGTTAATGTCAATCCGCAGTTTTGGCTGAAATTCCATCCGAGAGATTCTTCAATTGTTTTCATGTAAAATGTTATAGTAGAATACTTGGTCCTAAACTTTCCATTCTTATCTCTTGTAATTCCATTGTTTTTTCCTTTTTTGTATTGTTGTGTATCTGCATATGTTATGCTCCCTTTTTTGTCATCCGCACATTTGTCTTTAAATTGCATATTAATTGAAATGGGACTATTTACCATTTGTCTTAACATTTTTTGTCCAGTAGGCGTAAGCATCATTCCTTGGTACACCATTTTCTCATTTTCTGATGCATGCCTGGAGACACATATTTTTTTAGATGCACTTATGTAAAATATATTCACCCCTTTAGAGTTGACAACTTTTCTTCCATCCGGATCAATAAACTTCACAGGATTATTATTTGCATACACATACGGACTGACATTATAGTACTTCTCGCAGAGCGGATCGATCCTGTCCCATCTTGCGAGGACGGGGTAGTGCTGTCTTGCGCCGTAGTCGTAGGTGTTCAGGCCGAACGTGCCGTCGAACTCCTTACCGTTGTACTTGTATTGCTGGAAGTCGCGGTTCCACATCATTACCGTCAGCGTGTCCACGAGCTGGCCGCCGAAGGGATAGTAGTTCACGCGCTGCTTCATCGCGCCCGTCGAGGTCACCGTCTCACGCACCGTGCCCAGATGGTCCTTGTTCTGGTAGTAGAACGTGAACTTGTCCGTCGTGCCGCTCTTTTGTAATCCCATGCGATTTATAGTTGATAACCAACGGCAAATATAGGAATTATCTCTGAAACTGACAAATCCCAAAGGTGAATTCTTTGTGCTTTAAGGCAAATTCCTTGGATGCAGTTGACAGATATGGGTTATATGTTTTTGCAAATAATAACGAAAATCCGCAGCCCTGCTCATGGCAAGATTGCGGATAGGTTGCTTATAATCAACGAGCGGATTCCTCAGGAGATTCCCACGTTCGAATTGACAGTCGTCATTACAGACTTGAAATCAATCAAAGAGCAGTCTCATTTATTTTTTTGGTAAATTATTGGTTAAGATATATTCCGTAATAGCCAATGGAATACATGGATTAATAACTTTAGGATTGTCTTTTTGATCTAAACCATGTGAAAAAGAGATCTCTTTATTTAACTGGACAAAAACACCCTTCAACCCTATATATGAAATATTCACCATTCCACCACTTGCAAGTTTTAGAGTCTCCTTTCTTCCATTCTTTTCCATTTCATCAAAAAACAAATTTCTAAATCTGGTTTTTGTATCAACCCCATCGTCACCATACAATTTTATGAAAACATCTGACGACCAACAGCGAGGAACATATGTCGTATTCTGTAGAATGTTATTAATAAAATCCTGCTCGCTGTTTGTATTAACTATCAAAGAATCATTCTTATCCAATATGACATCAAACATGATTGGGTAATTCTGCTTCATGTCAATATCTATCGATATATAATATGCGTTTTTAACAACGAAGTTCGCTTCGTTTATTTGCCCAAATATGCTAATATTCACAAAGGAAAAGATAAATATAAATAATAATCTCATTTCATTTTATTAATTATAGGTAAGACACTAGAATTTATAACATTTAAAGCATCGTTATTGCTTGGTTTCTTGGGCGGATAATTCATAATACCATCAGAAACACTATTCCCTTTTGGATGTGACAAACCAAATGTATGAAATATTTCGTGAATCCTATTTTGTTTTATATCAAGTCCTGAGTAGCCAACATTCATTACAATGGTCTGATTTCCTTGTGTAGCACCTCCAACAACAGATGTGGTACCATCAGAACGTTCAACTTGTTCAAATCCGATATTCTTATATAGTTGACTATTTCCTTTCGAAATAGAATTTCCGATATTATGACCTTCATAATCATCAGAAGCAGCTTGTATAGTTTCTGTTGTCCCTCCGTCTTTAAATGTGAGATCAAATTTTAATGCATATCCCTCGTAATCACCAGATGGAATAGTAAGATTCAATTCATTCAAATATTTATTATAATCATTCATCTCGTTTATATCTCCTGATGAGTAGCCAGAAAGTGTTTGAATATTTCCATCAGAATCACGATATGCCCTATCTCCTGTTCGAACAAAGTAGTCTGCCTTAACTGTAATTGTCTTATTCTCTTCATCAACTATTTTTACACCATCTCTTCCGTCCGGATCAACACAATTTACCGGATTATTGGCGCAATATGCATACGGACTGACATTATAGTACTTCTCGCAGAGAGGATCGATCCTGTCCCATCTTGCGAGGACGGGGTAGTGCTGGCGGGCGCCGTAGTCGTAGGTATAGTTATTGCTTATCATCTTCCAAGCCGTATGGTTGATATCGAGGGCAAATATAGGCAATTTGTCTGAAACTGCTATTTCCTTTACTTCAGATTTATGCGCGAGATTCTTTAATATAGATAATACACATACGTTTCGTAAACGCTATCAGCATCAGTTTCCTTAAAAGTGTATCTTACATATTTCTCTCGTTTCAGGAACTCATTCCTGATCTTCTTCAAAATCCTTTTCGGAAGCGGACATTCGTCCCATGGCGTATCATTCTCCAATTTGTAATTCATATTCGAATAGATCTCTCGGCGGGCTTGTAACATGTTATTTACAATAATACGAGTTATTCCTACGGAATCGACTCTCTTGTATTGATCCTTTGGATGATTGTCTTTCGCAAAAACGATCTTCCCCATAACAGCCACTCTATAGTGTGACATTGTATCATACTTGATATCGTAATCAAAAAGAGGCTCAGAGATAGTACCACATGAAACACAATCTCCTTCTATATAACTTGTTCTGAAAGAAACAGAATCCAAAGAGACATCGGGTATGTCTTTCGTACTTACTGTACCAAAGAACTTCTCACATGACATGGATGTGCCACAACTCACCAACAAACAACACGTCAATAGAATAAGTAACTGTTTCATGCAATATCTTATGCAGGTAGAAAGCTTTATATCGAGGGCAAATATAGGCAATTTGTCTGAAACGGCCAAATCTGTGAGGTAATTTGTGGGTTGGATCGCGAAAATACTCTGTCTCGGCAAAAAAAGAAACGAGTTTCTTTGTTTTGCGCTCGACTTTTCGTAATTTTGCAGCCGAAAGCACTGCCACGGTCTGTCGCTGGTGTCATAACGGCACGAGAGGAAAGTCCGGGCAGCACAGGGCGCTCCACTTCTGAAAATGGAAGCTATTGGTGACAGTAGGTGAAGGCAGAAGAAAATAACCGCCCGCGCTTTGGCTTCGGTCAAAGGACTGATTTCTCAGGGGTAAGGGTGAGAAGGTGGTGTAAGAGACCACCAGCCAATGGGTGATCATTGGGCTGTGCCTGCTGGAGGCTGCAAGTTCGCGTATACCATCGTCTGAGGGTTGCCCGCCCGACGGCTTCGGCTACGGTGGAGGGTAGAACGCTTGAGCC
>JAEEGL012805518.1_pt1 | contig 24353 bp, 20 predicted proteins | sample 9134231 | NCBI WGS metagenome assembly JAEEGL01 (sample SAMN16246548, study PRJNA631951) | gut metagenome | biome: gut microbiome; feature: rumen; material: fiber-attached | host: Bos | place: Iran: Karaj | collected 2018-10
GAAAGGACATTATCTCTATCTATATCCCTGACAGTGTCACAAGCATAGGTAATTGTGCGTTCTCACATTGCACATCCCTTACCTTCATCCATATCCCTGACAGTGTCACAAGCATAGGAGATTGGGCTTTCCGGTTATGCACATCCCTCACCTCCATCCATATCCCTGACAGTGTCACAAGCATAGGAGATTGGGCTTTCTCGATTTGCATCTCCCTTACCTCCATCCATATCCCTGACAGTGTCACAAGCATAGGTAATTGTGCGTTCTATGGATGCTCATCCCTTACCTTCATCCATATCCCTGACAGTGTCATAAGCATAGGTGATTATGCTTTCTGGTTTTGCACATCCCTCACTTCCATCCATATCCCAGACAATGTCACAAGCATAGGATATGAGGCTTTCTCAGATTGTGTATCCCTCACCTCCATTATTATTCCTGTTGGTACAAGAGAGAAGTTTGAAGAATTGCTACCAGGTTTTAAAGATAAGCTTGTAGAACAAAAAAGATAAATTGGTCAAAAGACTGCTTAAAATAGAAAAAGATATGACAGTTCAAGAATTAATGGATATAGAAAAGAAATATAAAGAACGTCACAATAGTGCCCATCTTAAACTTAATCAAGCCAGTAAAACCGTACCTGATAATATGGATGAGGATATTAGATTCTTGGCGGACGGCTATATTACTAAACATTATAATCCAAGCGGGAAAACTACGTCAGTTCTGAATAAACAAGGCTTAGATGATTTTGAGATATTAATGCTTAAATGTTTTGTAGGAGGAGTTTCTCATGCGTTTAAATGGAATTCATATGAAGATCGAAATAGCCCTATTCCGGAAATGTGTGATGGATTAGATCGCGTCTTGGACAAAACCCCAATATACGATGAGGGGAAGGCGCTCTTCCGTTTTTGTACTATAGATGATAGAGTCGATTTTCAAGAAGGTGAGATATATCATGCTCCGCATTATATAACAACTACCAAAAATAATTGGAAACGTAAAACAAATGTGTATATTATAACTCCTAAAAAGGAAGGAACAAATGCTCGTTCTTTATACAAATTAAATAATCATGGGAATGAAAACCAAGTTACATTCAAGAGAGATACCAATTTCAGAATAACGAAAATTAAAGGAGGCAAAAGAATAATTATATATATGGAGGAGATTTGAGATGAATTATCCACTGATTTCAGAATACATCGAAGCCATTAAGACTGCAGAGGACAACTTCAAGGAGTTGACTAACCTCCGACCTGTGCATGGGGATGATGGGCAGCCAGTGATGACAAGCGGCAACTTTGCTGTGGTATTCAAGATGGAGGATAGAGGAACGGGGAAGTTCTATGCCTTGAAGTGTTTTACGAAAGAGCAGGAAGGAAGAGCGGAGGCTTACCATCAAATTGCTGATGCACTGAAGGATGTGGATTCACCCTATCTTGTTTCTCTCCGTTATCTGGACAAAGAGTTGTTCGTAGATACAGAGCAAACGGCAGAGACAGAGTTCCCTGTCCTGCTGATGGATTGGGTGGAGGGCAAAACGCTTGACAAGTATCTGCGTGAGAACCTGGATGATAAATATGCACTGGAGATGCTGGCCTATCGTTTTAGCCAGTTGGCTCAGTGGCTCATTCCCCAGCCCTTTGCTCATGGTGATTTGAAGTCTGATAATATACTTGTTCGTGAAGATGGTACCCTTGTTCTTGTTGATTATGACGGCATGTATGTCCCAGCCATGAAGGGTCAAAAGGCCCGTGAACTTGGCTCTCCAGATTTCCGACACCCCCTATGTACTGAGAATGATTTCGATGAACATATTGATGATTTCCCTTTGATTTCAATTCTGCTTTCCCTGGTAGTAATCTCAAAAGAACCAATATTATTGACTTTCGTGAAAACAGATTGTAGTCTTTTGTTTTCAGAGAAAAATTATAAAGATATTAGTAATTGTCAAATTATTAAATCTATTTCATTTCAAGGAAATAATTATTTAGATTTACTTATTGCCACTCTTGTAGTATTTATTACAAACAAACATCTAAATATTCAAGGCATTTGTAAATCATTAGAGTTCAAAATACCAACGGTAGAAGACATTTTAAATGATGGGGAAATAGAACTAGGCGTAGACCTTGCCCTTCAATTTATAAGTTGGGGGCAAACGTATAAACGATTTGAAAGTGAAATGGTTAACACGTGGGGGGGCGAAGTCCGCCCGTATTTAACTACAGATTTTCATAAAGCTGTTGCATATAATGAATTACGCACAACATATAGCAACAAAGATTTGGATGAGGGGATTTGCATTAATCATGTTATATATAGTAAGGATCGCAAATGTCTCTATTGTCCTAGTTTCCATTATAAAGATGAAGTTGTTATAGAAGATGGAACTTTGGTTATTTGTGATGAAGCTTTCAGCGATGTGTGGTTTGATATAGAGGGTTATTGTATTAACAAAATTATTATTCCCAAGTCTGTTATCAAGATTGGCAGCAATCCTTTTCACGGATGTGTTTCAGAGATTATATGTAAATCTTCTTTTTTTGAGGTTGTTGATGATATTTTGTATGATAAAAGAAAAAGTAAAAAGCTAATACAATGTTTTAATCGGCGCGATAGCTACCATAATTGTAACCAAGCTATTAACATTCCTGAAGGAGTTGAAATTGTTGGAACACGCGCTTTCTATGGTTGTGACCTAGATAGTATAACTATCCCTCGTTCGGTTTCGAGAATAGAGAAGAATCCATTTGTTGTTGTAAATATGTCTCGAGAAAAACCACTGGAGATAATCTGTTTGTCCCAACATTTTAAAGTTATTGATCACGCTTTGTATGATTGTAGAAATAAAACTCTAATATCCTATTTTGGGAAAGACAAGCATGTGATAGTCCAAGAAGGAACTAAAGTGATTGGTTCAGAGGCTTTTGGGGGATGTTCTACATTGGAAACTATATCATTGCCTAACTCAATAGAAAATATCGGAGATTATTGTTTTGCATGGACAGAATCTTTAAAAAAAATATATGTGCCTTCATTGTCCTTCGATTTTTTTAAAACAATGTTGCATAATGAATATGAAGTGGGATTATTAGATAAAGAGGAAAACTATTCTGTTTATAATCAATTTCTCTCACTTCAAAGAATAAAGAAAGGTATAGATCGGCAAATAGATTTAGACGATATAGCATGTGCAGAAGGTATCGAGTTTGATTATTTGCTCGATTTATTAGAAGTAATGGTTACAACTGGCGAAAGAATTAATATTGACTATTTTCTGCAGGAAGTGATGGATAGAAATCATATTGACGTGATCTGTAATTACTTTAAGACGAGTGGAAATTATTCTGTCAGTAAAGCGATGGAGGAACTTGGTGATGACTATTCAGAAGACGAAATTAGATTAGTTCGTATAAGACTGCAATCAGACAAGCCACTTAATAGCGAAGTTGTTAAAAGCAATACGGAGAAAGCTACGAATAATGATGATCTACCATTCTAAATCAAGCCATATGAAAAAAACGACACTACTCTTGGGAGCTGGAGCGATGATACCATTTGGAGGTCCATCTACTAGTACAATAACAGAAAGACTTTTAATTCATAACTCATGTGAAGACGTCTATAAAGTTATTCAGAACGGGTTTGAGGAGAAGTGCAACTTTGAATCTTTGCTTTCTGCACTTGAACTCTTGCTAGAATGGAATCTCTCAAATGATACTACAAGTCATTCGACATATCGAAACACAAGTATTTTTAGAAATGTATTTCAATTGGGATTACCATTTAAATACCATACGACTGATATGGTTTGGGAGATATATAAGCAAGTCGTTAATGACATTATAGAAGTAATTAGAGACTATGATTACTATCCACAATATACAGGTTGCCGACATGGTAAAGATCCTGCTATATTAGACTTATTTATTTCAAAGTATCAGGAGAAGTCAAATTTAAAAATATACACATTGAATTATGACAGATTGATTCCAAATTTAATCGGAAATCATCTGGAGGTCTATGAAGGCATTGAAGGTGAATCTTTTGTTTACAATTTGAAGAAATTCTCTAACCACCATTTTACTTATTTTAACCTGCATGGTTCGATATATATTGACTATAATCCTTATACTGGAATTAAGTTATTGAATAGACCAGTAGAATTGGAAAATGCAATTAAATTGGCTGGAGGTAATCCAAATGAACAAAAGATTTTTCTTCCTATTATAGCAGGATACCATAAGTCCCAAAGAATGATGAGCCAACCTTTTAATTTTGGATTAGGTGCATTCATGTGTGATTGTGACGATTGTGAAACAATTATAATTGTTGGTTATTCTTTCTCAGATCCTCATATAAATTCTATTTTAAGCAATTTTATTAAAACGAACATAACAAAAATTATAATTGTAGATTATTCCTCCGATCACATACCATCACGACGAATGATAAATACAGTCAAAAGAGTTTTTAAGACGAAAACTGATTATGAGAGAGTTGAAGATGGGGTATATCGCAATACTAACGATGCAATTATTCTCTTTCTCAAAGGGTTTGATTATTATATAGAAAACTATTTAAATTATACTATAAGATGAACTATCCGCTTATATCTGAATATATTGAGGCCATCAAATCGGCAGAGGACAACTTCGATGAGTTGAGTTGTCTACGTCCTGTTTTGAATGATAATGGTGAGCCCGTGATGACAAGTGGCAACTTTGCTGTGGTGTTTAAAATGAAGGACGAACGAGATGGGAATCTTTATGCTGTTAAGTGCTTTACAAAGGAGCAGGAAGGTCGTGCTGATAGTTATAAACTGATTGCAGACGAATTAGACTTTGTATCCTCCAACTATCTTACCCCCATTAAATATTATGAGAAGGAATTGTTTGTGGATACCAACAATTCTGATTACGAGGAGTTCCCTGTGCTACTGATGGATTGGGTTGAAGGGAAGACATTGGATGTCTATATAGGAGAAAACATCAATAATCAGTATGCTTTAGAGATGCTGGCTTATCAGTTCAACAAGTTAGGCGCTTGGCTTATTACTCAGTCTTTTGCTCATGGTGACTTGAAACCTGATAACATCATAATAAAAGAAGATGGGCAACTTGTTCTTGTTGATTATGACGGAATATACGTACCTGCTATGAAAGGACAACGTGCACGTGAAATAGGAAGTCCTGGATTCAGACATCCATCGAGAACAATAGATTTATTTGACGAACATATTGATGACTTTTCCATTGCTTCTATCGCTTTGTCACTAAAAGCTATAGCTTTAAAGCCTTCTCTTTATATTGAGTTTGGTGGAAATGACAAACTATTGTTTAGCGAAAACGACTTTTTAGATTTGAGTCAAAGTAAAGTCATATCTGCTTTGCAATCATTAATGAATGACAAAGAATTGTGTACACTGTATGGTGCCTTTATTATTGCATGGGCAAAGACCGATTTGTCTCAGATTTCTTTTAAACTTCTAAATATTGAAAAAAGACAGAAAGATGCAGTAGAGCTTGCAGTCCTGAGATATCTAAAAGGTAAGGAGTGTATTTATAAAGGAGAATATGAAAATGCGTATAAGATATTTAAAGAATTATCTGAAACGTCAAATACTAAGCATAAAACCATAGAAGGACTTCAAAATGTGTGTGGCAAAGTTTTAGGAGAAAACGGACTAGGTTATATGTATGCCAAGGGATTATTTGTTAATCAAGATTTCTTTCAGGCAGTATATTGGTTTAAGAAATCTGCAAGTAATGATTTTCCAATGGCATTGTTCAATCTCGCCGTATGTTATACCAAGGGAGAAGGAGTAGAAAAAGACGAGAAAGAAAGTGGACGATTGTTTAATCTTGCAGGAAGTTTAGGCTTTGCCATTGCAAATTCATCTTATATTGACTATGAAGAAGATACTTCAAGTTGTAGAATTACATATCCTGTGGTTAGGCCAATAGAAGAGTATACATTATAAATTATGATTATTGTTGAATCAAAACGAAAAAAGCCTGCCACGATCTATAAAAAATATCCAGGTGCGATACTGGCAGATGTGACAAGTGGTGCTAAGGATGGGTTAAAGAAACTGAGTCCGTTCTATCCACATGGTGGAATACCAGTGCCATTCAGTGATGGCTATACGGCAACTTGTGTAGAGGCTATATGGCAAGGATTGAAGGTGTTTGAAGGATGCGATGTAGATACTTCGCTGTTCCAAAATGATACGATGAAAGGACTGAAGCGGACGGTGCGCAGATTCGGAAAGCCTCTTGGACATCGCAAGGGCGTGAACGGAACAGAGTTGCTTGGGTATATTGAGGCAAGGAAACTAATATATATTCCAACGTATCGCTGGGTGTTGGAAAACAAAGTGGCAAATATTATTGAGAGACTAAGGGAAGCAAGCAATAGTGGTAAAACCATCGTGTTATTAGACTATGACACGAATGCGGATGTTGAGAATGCGAAGAAACCATTATCACATGCTTCGCTAATTAAGGCATACGCTGAGGGAATATATCCTTATGAGAATAGTACAATAATGAGTGAGAATCGTCATAATTATGAGATAATAGAACAGGATTTGTTTAATCAAATAGAGGAGGCAGATTATGGAAAAGAAAAGTAATTGGGAAGAGTTCAAGGCTATACTTGACCAGTATGGGATAAAGAAACTCTATCACTTTACAGATAGAGACAATCTTGAATCTATCATTAAGAATGGTGGTCTCTATTCCTGGATAGACTGTGATAGAAAGGGTATCAAGATTGCAAAGCCAGGAGGTGGTGATTTGTCTCGTTCATTGGATAGGAAGGATAATTTGCAGGATTTTGTGAGGGTCAGTTTCACAACACAGCATCCTATGATGTTTGTAGCAATGAAAGAGGGACGCATTTCTAATCCTGTGATTTTAGAAATAGATTCTGAAGTAATCTATTGGACCGATACGAGATATGCTGACAGCAACGCGACAAGGAATGATGCTCGTGTGGGTAGAGGTTTGGATGATTTCAAATGTATCCATTTTAAATCTGTCAAAGTCCGTAAGCATTTTGATTTGCCAGAAGATGAGCAACCATATTTCCAGGCAGAGGTGTTGGTAAAGAACTTCATTCCATTGGAGTATATCAAGAACATAGGTAACTTTGGTATACCTATTCCTGCTCAACCAAAGAAACTACAAATCAAGAATCCCTATACGGCTCAGATTACAAGGAATACGCCAACTGCTTTCATCTTCTTGGTGGACCAGTCTGTAAGTATGCAAAAGAAGACTACTCTTTATGGTGAAGAAATGACAATGGCTGAAGCAGCAGCAAGAATTGTCAACAACCAAATTAATGAACTTGTGTTGAGATGTATAAAGATGGGAGATACAAGACACTACTATGACATTGCCGTTGTTGGATATGGAGAAAACGCTTATTGCGGATGGCAGGGGGAATTGGAAGGAAGGAATTTCGTATCTCCAGAAGAATTGAAAAATCATCCATATACAAAAACTGTGATTAGAAAAGAGACTCGAACTCGAAAGGGCGTTAAAATAAATGAAGTTGAACAGGTCCAATGGGTGAATGCTCGCCATGATGGTCACTGGACCCATTATCATGAGGCATTTGATTATGCGAAGAAATTGCTTGACGGATGGATGGTTGAGCATCATGAAAAAGATTGCTACCCTCCAACAGTGATTCATATTACAGACGGAGAGTTTAATCATGCCTCAAAAGAAGTCGTGTTGCAAAAGGCTAACGAATTGAAAGCGATGTTCACCAACGATGGAAATGTAATACTTTTCAATATCCATTTTACGGCTAACCTAAATGCTGATGCTGTAGCATGTCCTATAGAAAAAAGTGAGTTGAAGGGTAATTCTTATGCGGAAACTTTGTTTGAAATGTCAAGTCTGTTGCCAGAAAGGTATAATCAGGATATTGCAAGATGTTTGAATGACACAAGACCTGGAAGACATGTTGCTATGGGTGTTAATGCGGATGCGATAACTCTAATTAAGTTAATGGATATAGGTACCCCTACTAATAACATAAGTCCAAAATGAAAGCATTATCAATAGCGAAGTTTGAAGAGGGCATTATTAATGAGGATGCTGCTATCGCCAAGAAAGAGGTGATTGCAGTGTCTGATGGTGCTGGTGGTGGAGGCGTGTTTGCTGATTTATGGTCCAAGTATCTGGTGGAACACTTGCCAGATAAACCTATAAAAAACTATAAGGCATTTGATAAATGGATAGACGGAATATGGGAGCCATTCTATAACGACAGCGAAGAAAAGGCAAAGGCAGAAGGTGGTATGTTCCTTAATAAGTTTTACGATGAAGGATCGTTTGCAACATTGATTGCTGTTTGGAAAAACGGGCAGTGGGTGAGCTATGGTGATAGTGTTGCTTTCTGCTATAACCCCAAGACAGGAATATTACAGCACACATTTACAAAATTAGTAGATTTCAACAATCCGCCTTATCTTATCAATTGTAAAGACCCGTTGGAAAAGAAAGGCTTCAGACATGGAAGATTCGAGATAGATGATGACTGTATAGTGTTTGTCGCTAGCGACACTTTAGCGCATTATGTATTAATGATGTATGAAGTGGTTAATGAAGACGAATATGCAGATGAACTAAAGAAAGCCATCGATGCTCAGACAAAAAATAGCAATTTTATCATGACAGCCAAGCGCATAAGGAAAAGAGATTTTAAAAAGGATGTGATAGAGAAACTGGAGAATTGTGAGTATCAGCAACAATTTAAGTTGCATCTTGAACGCCTGAAAAGATGGGGACTGATAGGACACGATGATTATTCAATAGCAATGTTTTAAGATATGGAAGAAAAAGGATATACGGGTTATACTCCTGATTATATAGAAAGGCTATTGCCAAACCAAATCTTTGTGTTTGGTAGTAACACATTGGGATATCACACTGGAGGGGCTTCTGGCACAGCTCGTAAGAAGTTTGGAGCTGTTTGGGGTCAGGCAGAAGGTCTTCAAGGACAGAGCTATGCTATTCCTGTGGATTTTGGCAAGGGCATCCGTAAAGATAACGAAGTAAAGGCTTCAGTTGAGAAATTTATCGAATTTGCCAAACAGAATGAGAATCTATTCTTTTTTGTCATAAGGATTGGATGCGGTATTGGTGGTTATAGAGATAACGAAATGGCTCAATTCTTTAAACAGGCTTTGGAAGTCAATAACATTTGCTTGCCTAAAAGTTTTGTTGATGCATTGAAAGGTGGTGAGATAAACTATGACTTTGATAGATTTATCAAGGCGCAAGATACGGAGATATATACTTATGCAGATGCCCTAAATGAAATAAAACAAGGCCATAAGCAAGGGCATTGGATTTGGTATGTGTTCCCACAGATTAAAGGGTTAGGCCACAGTTATAGGTCTGAATTCTATGGTATATCAGGTACTGAAGAAGCGAAAGCGTATTTAGAGCAGCCTATTTTAGGCAAACGTCTTAGGGAAATAACTCAAGCATTTCTTGATTGTAACAATCCATCCGCATTTAATGTCTTAGGATTCCCGGATGTTCTGAAGGTACAATCATGTATGACGTTGTTTGATATAGTTTCACCGAATGAAATCTTCAATGACGTACTTGTTAAATACTATGAGGGGAAACGATGTGAGAAGACTGTAAGACGGCTGGGTGCTCATGACGAAAAGAATAAGAATGTAGTAAAACTCAGTAGGTTGACTATTGCCAAAGATTGTACCATTAAGCTGTCAGACTATAATAAAGAAGTTAAAATGGAACCAATCGTCAAGGCAATATATCTATTGTTTCTTAATCACCCAGAGGGTATCGTCTTTAAACATCTGCCAGACTATCGGAAGGAATTAGTAGATATATATCAGAAGATAAAACCCATGGGATTAACTGAGAGAGCCATAAGAAGTATTGAGGACGTTACCAATCCTTTGCTGAACTCCATCAATGAGAAATGTTCACGTGTTAGGGCTGCGTTCCAAGCAGAAGTTGATCCGATGTTCATAGAGAAGTATGCTATAACTGGAAAGAGTGGCGATGCTAAGATAATATCTTTGCCACGAGATATGGTAATCTGGGAATAAAATCAAGTTTCCACAAGGCTTGTGAGGTGAAATTGTTTGGCTGCAGAGTTAGAATCTCCTAACTTTGCAGTCAAACTTTTAATTTTTTCGTTATGGATAAGAATAGGGTAGAAAAATTGGAGTGTCGATTTCCGATATTATTCAAAGTAATGTGGCTATCGACTATTGTGTGGATAGCTATAAGTGTTACCAACTACTTTGGCCATTGGCTCATGCAGGACAAACTGGATGGATTTGGCATGAGCATCCTTTTTATGTTCGGTATTGCCATTATCTTTTGTTTCTGGAAGGGGTTTATGGAACTCGCTTCTCAACATGATGTGTTTGCTATTGACAATGAGACAAAGAAACTGGCTTCATATACGATGCTGATATCGTTTATTGTCATGCTATTAATGTCGATATGGGATATATGCGGGCATGAAGATGTCTATAGTGAGTCCATAAGGAATGGGGCTGTGAGTATTTCGGAAGAAGCGTTGAGTGCTGTGATAGCAGATGTCTTTAAGGCAGTTATGCTATCGATAGCTGTAATCATAGTCTATTGGTATGTAAGGGTTTGCTTTATCCTGTTCTCTGGGCGTATCAGGAGAATTGGAATTGAGGTGGCATTAGCTCTGTTTATGTTGTGGTATCTTTCATCAAACATGAATGACAGCCTGTTTGTATATGCTTTTGTTGTGTTGATTGCTGGCGTTTTCTTGTACGACATATGGTGGTTTGCAGATTTCCAGGAAACACAATTCTCAATGTCGCAGATTAAGAATATGGTTAGTGAAGAAGAGTAGTAATGGTTAAGGGATAAAGTTATGGCAGGTTACGAATACGTATTGTCACAATGTAGGAAAAGGGATGCTGAAACATGGAGTGATAAATCTGTCAAAGATATGATAAACCATTTGGAATCTTTGTCTGATGAGGACATCTGTGCTCTTATAATAGAAAAGGAAATACAGGATTTAGCAACTACCAATCCTTTCTGGCCGGAAAACAATAGTCAGATATTTGTTATTAATAAAAAACAGGTAGAGTTAAAAACTGCGATAATAAAGGCTGTTCCTACTCTTAAGTTGTTAGAATTAATATATGGTACTTGGGAAGATTATGAAAGGATAAATGGTAGAGTACGTTCTTATAGCACTTTACAATATAGACACGCTTGTAACTCTGCAAGAGATGAATTACGTAGGCGTTATGTAAAAAATATCGATACCAAAATTATCGAAAAAGCCTTTAGCCGTGGCATATTCAACACTAACAGAGAATGGTTGAAATGGCAAAAGAAAAAACAAAAGGCTGCAGCTATTCGTTATCAAAATCAATATTTGAAAAGTTTGGAAGATATTGAAATATATTTTACCGATGAAGAATTGAATCATGGACTCATAGTGTTTGATAACGTTATCAGTGTAAAAGGTTGTCGACGTTTTTGGGATGAAGATGGTATAAGACTATGCGCTGTACATAACATTTTGAATGATTTGTGTAGCGTGGTAACGCAATATGTCGGTGTGGGTGATGAAGTCTTATTTGCAGTGGCTCCGGATGATTATAATCTTCATGCAGATTTTGAAAATACCCATCTGCATAAAAAACTTTATGAGATTATCGATAAAGAATATCAGAGAAATCTTGTGTTGGCTTGTATACTAATAGAGAAGTTCATACACTTATTAGACCCAAAGGTAAATGCGAAAGCAAGATACTATGATAGAGACTATTTGGTGGGTCACTTCGTTGTTGAAGGTTGGTACACTAATCAACTGTTTCCTGTGCATTCCTTTTCTGCTGTTGTTGAAAAAATGGCTCCAGAGGAAAGACAGAAGATAAAACCGTTCTTTGGACAAGTCGATATCCTTTTAAATCCGCCTCAAAAAGTCCCGTTCTAAAAGAATAGAATAATGATGAGTGAGGATGTATAGTGTAGAATCAATGTGTATTTAAATGTAAAATAATGAGATTATGACAGATTTCGAGTACATCTATCAACAGGTGAAAAGGCCCATCCATACCTTATAAGTTGCTCCAGGATTATGAAAAGGGCATATACAATGGCATCAAACAGCACTGAGGAAGGGTACATCCAGTTTGAGTATCAGGGTGTGATATTCTTGATTGAGGCTGTCAATGACTGCGCGTTCGTAAACATGATATGGCCATGGTGTCATAGTTTCTCCAAGTTTGATATCGATGAGTTCGCCAGGGTGCGAAAGGTCGTGAATGATATTAATGCGCGAGGAGTCGTCTCCGTCTTTTATGGCATCATAGACTCTGATGATGTGGCGATACATATCAAGAAACATTTCCTGTTAGTGCAGCAGATTCCAAATTTGGAGGATTATCTAAAGCTGATGCTGGATAGCTTCTTCAGAACGGCTAGAACATTGGACATTGAGATTGAAAAAAGCAGAATGCAGGAGTGTGAATGGTCATAATGGTGTGGGAGAGGTAACGGATGGAATATAGTGTGAGATAATCCACAAGCCTTGCGAAGATTTTGTGATTAAGAAAATATTTCGTACCTTCGCAGCGTGATAGAACAACAGCGAGAGATGACACCTGAGGAGGTGGCTCTGGAAGTGAGACGACTGGCGGAGCAACTGGTGGCGGCAGACAGGAAGGGCCTGCTGCTGCGAGCCATTGGCGTGCCGCTGCTGGAGGAACTGCGCTTGGAGGCGGCGAAGGGTAAGCTGTCGAGGCTGGTCATTACAAAGGACTATCGGTTCGTGCTGGCTGACTACGGGGTAGAGGTGGACCTGCAACCTGTGCACAAGGCGGTGTATCTGCTGTTCTTGGCGCATCCGGAGGGTATCGAGTTCAAACGGCTGGCGGACTATCGCGAGGAGTTGACGGGCTACTATATGCAGACGGCGAAATGGATGGACAGGGAGAAGGTGGAGGAGAGCGTGGAGCATTTGGTGAACCCGCTGGACAACGCCATCAACGAGAAGTGCTCGCGCATCAAGAAGGTGTTTCTGGACTTGATGGATGAATACCGTGCGAGCTACTATTTCATCAGCAGCCATACGAAGAAACATATTGCCGGGCGCATCTGGTATGAACGGCTGAAGGTGATAACGCTGCCACGGGAGCTTGTGGAGTTCTCGTGGAAATGAGCAATGAGAAATGAGCAATGAGAAATGAGCTATGAAGATAAGGATATGGAAGAGAACAATGGACTGATAAATTTTGGCATCGTTGAGGATAAGATGCAGGGCATCATCAAGGTGATTGGCGTTGGTGGTGGCGGCTGTAATGCCGTGCGTAACATGTGGAACGACCAGATTCAGGGCGTGACGTATGCGGTATGTAATACGGATAGTCAGTCGCTGTCGCGTTCGCCGGTTCCTGTCAAGATACAGTTGGGTGAAGGTCTTGGCGCTGGGGCTGATCCTGTGAAAGGACGTACGGAGGCAGAGAACGGCGTTGACGACATCGAGAAACTGCTCAGCGACGGCACGAAGATGGTATTCGTGACGGCTGGCATGGGTGGCGGCACGGGTACTGGTGCTGCTCCTGTCGTTGCTGGTGTTGCCAAGAATATGGGGCTGCTGACGGTAGGGGTGGTGACGATACCGTTCTATTTTGAGAAGAAGCGAAAAATCATCAAGGCGTTGAAGGGCGTGGATGAGTTGCGCAAGAACGTGGATGCGCTGCTCATCGTGAACAACGAACGGTTGTGTGACGTCTATGCCGACTCGGAACTGTCTGTCAAGGAGGCTTTTCAGCGGGCTGACAATATCCTGATGGATGCCGTGAAGGGTATCTCGGAACTGATAACGCTGCCCAGCGACGGGGGTATCAAGAGTGACTTCCGCGATGTGGAGACTACGATGAAAAATGGCGGAGGTGCCATCATGGCGATGGGGCGTGCCAGTGGTGAGCACCGTGTGGAGAGGGCCATCCTTGATGCGCTCGACTCTCCCTTGCTCTACGGCAATGACATCGGGAAGGCGAAGCGTATCCTCTTTAATATCTATGCCAGCGACGAGCACCCCATCTTTGTGCGTGAACTGCAGGAGATTGACGACTTCTTCGACCAGTTAGACCCAAATATTGATGTCATCTGGGGTACGGCAACGGATGACTCGCTGGGGGAGGATGCCAAGGTGACGATTCTGGCTACGGGACTGGAGGACGACTTGCGTAGTGAGGTGCAGCAGGACATTCATCGTGACGAGGATGGCTTCTACGAAGACCTGATAAAGCTGTTGTACAAGCCGGCACAGAAGAAAAGGGTCGTTGAGGTGCTTTCGCCTGAACTGCCCTTCGCTGTGGAACCTGCGAAGGAACCGGAGCCAGCAGTGGAACCAACGGCAGATCACGAGAACCGTCCCCGTGATCCTAAGCCGACCATCATTGACAGGTGGAAGCGATGGATGAACGACCTGATAAAGGATGTGCCGGAATGACGGACGTGACGGAATGTTATAGTTTTACCTGAATTTGCACAGGGAACATATAGGCAGGATCGTTGCGGGTGTAGAGGGTGGTGCGCAGGACGTCGGAGCGTCTTTCGACCTTTCCGTTGAACAGCTTCTTGCCCTTGTAGATGACGGTGACGGGACGGTCGAGGTTCATCATCTTGTCGTTGAGCGACAGGGTGAGTGAGGTGTAGTCGCACTTCTCGATACGGATGGTGTTGCCGTTGTAGGTGGCGATGACTTCCTTGCCCTTTTTCAGTTCGTCAACGGGGGCGCTGAGCCAATAGAAGTGGCGCTCGGTAGCTTCTTCCTGTCGCCAGACAATCTTCTGGGGGTATGGGTTGCGCTCGTATTTAGCCATCCAGTCGAGTGCAGCGTTGTCCTCATGGTCCATCCAGTGGCCTTTCCCCTTGACGATATGACCCTCGAACACGTAGCCGTCAGGGTCGGCGTCGTGCAGCTTCCCCAGTTCGTCGATGTACTCCTGGCAGCGCTTGTTGCGACCGTAGCCTGAATCCAGTTCCCCACACCATATCATGAAGGGCAGGTTTCTCAGGTTCACCAGCGAGACGTCGTTGGGATGACCCGCCATCATGGAGGCGGCAGCCCACGTGTCGGCCATACGGGGTGCCATCTGCCATACGCCGTCGCCGCCAGCTGAATAGCCCATGAGATAGACCTTGTTGGGGTTGACGTCGAAGTAGGCCTCCATCATCATGATGATGCGGCGGTAGAACTCGTCGGTCTCAGGCAGGAAGTGCATGTTCCACACGTCTTTGATGGCGCGTGGACAAAGATAGACGGCGTTCTTCGGACGGTAGAGCTGTTTGTTGCCTTCCCATTGGCTGTCGTTCAAGCTGCTGGGTGCCTCTCCGCCTCCGTGCAGCGAGATGTAGAGGGGATAGCCGCCATTGTCGGCAGGTCTGTCAAGGTAGAGGCTCCAGTGCAGCGGCATGACAAGGGTGTCGATTCGCAGCATCTTGTTGCGGTAGGAATCGGAGAGGGCTGCTCTCACCGAGTCTTTCCACTCCATGAGCAGCGTCTTCTCATAGTCGGCGGCTTCTTTCGCCGTCAGCGTCTTCTGCTGGGCTATCGCCACAGTGGAGACCATGATGCAGCAGGAGGCGATGGTGAGCATGCGTCGTCCTGCTGAAAGGAATGTCGTCAGCTTCTTCATGTTACTTCTTGTCTTGACTCTCCTTGAAGGCGTTGTACTTGTCAAGGATTTGTTTGAATATGTCTTCATTGAAGAAAAGGAGACGGGTGGTTTCCTCTGGAACGTTCAGGAGGCTATGGTCGGCCGGGTTTAGTGAGAACTGGAGGGTAAAGACTGGTCCTTTGTCAGCTTCAAATTCGAGATTGCGCAGAGGAGCAGAAGTGTCATTAATATCGCAGAGAATCAAGTGGCTCTTATCGTTCTTGCGGTGGCCTTGTAACATGTTCAGTATTCCAGGCTCAAGCCAGCCGATAATAGACTGTGTCATATCCCACGCATCTGTTTCCAAAACCAGGTACTTCTTATTTTCGTAGGTAATCAGCGGCAGACAGCGCTGCATCTTGTTTGACATGTCGGCCATCAGGTTTTCAACGGCAAATTCATAGAGGGAATTCAGCTCAAGGATGTTCTTGATGCGCTTTTCTTCCGGTATCATCTCGGAATCCAGGAATGCCTGCTGAATGATGAGCGAGCCACGGCGAATATCGACGTTCAACATAATGAACTGCCCGAAGTAGAGTTTCTCGTAGATGGTAAAGCAGTCATAGCGGCCCAGTTCCTTTCCGAGGGCTTCAAGGCCATTCTCATAGCACTCGAAGGATTTGTTGAAGTCTCTCTTTTCGAAAAAGAGTCCACCCAGCAACAGGTAGCTGAATCCCTTCAGCGTGTCCTGCATCACCGTCTGTGACTCAGCAATCTTCAGCGCACGGTTGGCATAGACCAGGGCGCGGTCAATATCTTTCTTCTCACCCAGTTCGATGCGAACAAATGACCGTGCAGCCGCTAACTGCAGTTTGCCATCGGCGGGTTTCTTGTCAGCCTTCTTGGCGGCCTGCTCAGCCTGTTTCAGCAACTCATCAACATTGCCCTGGGCGATTGCCACAGTGGGGACCATGGTGCAGATTAAGACGATGGCGAACACCAGTCGTCCGGCTGCAAACTTCATAAAATTCTTTTTCATAATTACCATTTTTCTTTATTAATAATGTGCACTATGTGATTGGGGGGACAAAGGTACGAAAAAGTCTGGAATTATTGCAAGATATTGAAAAAAAACGGCACTTGTTTGGGAAATTGGATTATTTTGCGTACTTTTGCACGCAGAAATAACACCAAGCAAGCCCGTTGGGGATGGTTCACGCTGGCCGTCTCGCCCAGCCTGTTTACGACCAAGTTGTAGGGCAGCGATGCCTCATGCAACATCGTTATGTATTTGTTCTAACTCACTAATAATTACTTATGAAAAGATTATTTACTTCTGTCATTCTGTTGGTTGCTGTTGTGTGCACCCAGGCTACGGTCATTACGATTACGGTGACCGAAAACCGCCTGCAGACTATTACGGGCTTCGGCGCTGCCTGCTGCGACGGTGCCATGTGTCCGTTCGGTACTGACACCACCCCTGTGAAACTGCTTTACGGTCCGACGTCAAAAATCGGGCTGAACATCATGCGTATGGAAATCTCGCCAAACTTCGAGGGCGACATCCGTGTGCCCGAATGGGGCAACTGGGACTCGCCCTACGACTGGAACGGCTCGCTGCCGTCGGCAAAGATCGTCAAGCAGCGTGGCGGCATCGTGTTTGGCACTCCCTGGTCGCCTCCTGGTGACTACAAGACCAACGGAACGGCACAGGGCGGCAATGCCGAAGACCAGGGCTACCAGCGTGGTCAGCTGCGCACGGACTGCTACGAGAAGTTCTTTCCGTGGCTGAACACCTTCCTGGCATGGATGAAGAAAAACGGGGTGGAGGTCGATGCCGTCTCCATACAGAACGAACCCGACTGGTGGGTCAGCTACTCGGGCTGTCTCTATACCCCAGAACAGCAGCTGAGCCTGGTGAAGAACTATGCCCACCTGCTGGACCGCAAGACCTATCCTGGCGTGCGACTGATCAGTGCCGAGCCATTGGGCTTCGACCCCAAATACTCCAATGCGCTGATGGACGACCCCGTGGCACGCGAGCAGATTGACATCGTGGCAGGCCACATATACGGTCATGCCCCCCTGGACAACGGCAACCTGAAGGAGGCCGCCGTGCTGCCCCTGCAATACGGCAAGGAGGTGTGGATGACGGAACACTCCGTGACGGACAACATCGACCGGCTGCCCAGCTGGCACGAGCAACTGCTCTTTGCCGAGGAACTCAACGAGTGTATGCTGGCAGGATGCACGGGCTATATCTATTGGTACATGCGTGCCCACTGGGCTTTCGTCGGCACCGGCGAGGCGAAGTATAACCCGGGCAACACCAAGAACAAGCTTCTGCCGCGTGCCTTCGTCATGTCACACTTCTCGAAGCACGTCACCGGCTCCACCCGTCTGCAGGCGAGGGGCATTGCCATCAAGACGAATTCGCCTTACGAGACGTCGGCCTATATCAAGGGCGACTCGCTCATCGTCATGGCCATCGACACCACCAAGAATGCACAGCAGCTGAACATCAAACTGCCCTACAAGGTGAAGAGTGGCACCCACCTGGTATCCACTGGCAACGAGACCAACGAACTCTGCCAGGAGTTGCCCATCGCCATCGACGAACCCGTCAGCGAGGTGCTGGTAGATTTGCCTGCCCGCAGCCTGAACACCTATATCTTCATGATAGACAACGGCAGTACAGCCATCAAGGAAGTGAAGCAGACGGAACACGACGGAATCTTCAAGTCCTATTTCGACTTCATGGGTCGTCGCTTAGAGGCTCCACGTGGCCTAACCATCGAGCGCAGTGCCAACGGCACTACCCGTAAGGTCCTGAGGCGCCGTTAGTGCCGAAGACTATTTTGATATCGTTTTACTCTTTTACCCTTTTATTTTTTCCGAAATAGCTATAATGGTTGTTGTCGGGATTGACGACGATGCTCTCCACCACTATCTCCGGGTCAATCATGATGAGTTTCAGCTTGTGCTTGCCAGGGGTAACGTTGGCGAAGTTTACCTCCAACCAGCGGATGTTATCAAAGATCTCGTCGCGACGTAATAGTTTACGTCCACCCTTCCAACCACTAAGCAGGAGGTTGTTGTGTGGGGGGAGGGGTTTCAGTTTCTTCGACTGGGCGAGGTTCTGTTTCGTATATTCGCCGAACTCGTCGTGAAAACCTTGACGGGCATCGATGGTCTGCATGGGTTGGTCGTCAATCTGTACGCCAAGTCTCAGACCTCTGGCTGGATAGACATCCTGAGTGGGCAGGATACCGACAGCTACCTTTACCCCTTCTCCGGAGGGGGCTGGGGAGGCTTCAATCTCGTACTCTAATGCGGGGCCATCGCCATTGGGATATTCCTTCATGACGTCATAAGCACCCATGCAACCCTCGCCGCGACCAAGATCCCATAGTATCGTCCATCCATGAAGACTGGGATTCACCTCCCTCGCCGTATTGGTGTAGTCGATGGCGCGAATGGTGTATTCCTTTGATGGGGTAACGCTCGAAGCAAGGAGGTTATGATTGACCTTGTAGCCGAGGCTCATGGGGTGACGGTTCTTGTCGGGGATGCTCCACTTGGTATAGCCGATATGGTTGTCGAGCATCATGCCGTCCCACTTTCCTCCAGCCAATTGCTTATTATAATAATCGGTAAGACGTTGGTCTTTAGCCATCAGGTCGCAGACGGTAAGGCTGTCGCCCATCGTAGCAGCGTTATACATCATGGCGACGCCAGCACTGGCCACAGCGGGGTAATAGACCAACTGGAAGAAAGCATCCTGCGACGCAGCAGGAATACGTTCCTTCAAGGCTTCACAACGCAATACGAGCGACTGCCAGAGATTGTTCAGGTGCAGCATCTCCTCGTAGTTGAAGAGTCCTGGTACTTGCACTTCGGGCTTGCGCCAGAGGTTGTACTTTGAGTAGCGTGCAATGATGTCGGCGGCCTCTTTAGCGTCTTCTTTGGAAATACCTCCGAGTACCTCCTGTGTCCACGTTTGCAGCCATCCTTGCTCATCCCCAGGTTCTATCTCTGGTTCCCAGGCATAGTCCATGATGAACGAGATGGGCATTTCCTTGGGCTTCAGGTCGCCCACGTTGATAATCCAGATACGGTCGATGCCGCTCTTGTAGGCTTGGTTTAGCTGTTCGCGCAGCTTAGGCACGGTGGTGGTATTCACCCAACGGTCGTTCCACGGGCCACCATTCATGTCAATATGGTAGTAGAGTCCCAATCCACCCTTGCGCTTACGCTCGGCTTCGGTACCCTTGCGACGGATGTAGCCCCAGTTGTTGTCGCAAAACAGCAGCGTAACATCATCGGGCACCGTAAAGCCGGCATCATAGTAGCGCTGCACCTCGGTGAAGATAGCCCATAGCTGGGGTACGGCATCCTCGCGTCCGTAGATGTCCTTGATAATCTGGCGCTGACCCTTGATAACGTTTTGCAACGTCTTCATGTTCTCCTGGTCGTCGCCCTTGCCCATAGCTACGTCGCCATCGCCACGCATGCCAATGGTCACGAGGTTGTCATAAGCCTTGTTACGTTCCATGCCCTCGCGGAAGAACTGATCCACGCGTTCTTTATTGGTAGCGTAATCCCAAGGGCCTACTTGTTCTTTGCGCTTCAGGTATTCGCGATGTGACCGCATCATCGGCTCGTGATGACTGGTTCCCATGACGATGCCCATCTCATCGGCCAGACGAGGCGATTCAGGGTCGTCCTCGTTGAAGGCAGTAGCCCACATGGCAGGCCAGAAGTAGTTGGCCTTCAGTCGCAGCAGCAACTCAAAAATCTTCTCGTAGGCCTTGGAGTTCACACCCCCAAAGTGCTTCTGGCACCAGGTGCCAAACGAAGGCCATTCATCATTGATAAAAATGCCGCGATATTTCACCGCAGGCCAGTCGTAGTCGTAGCCATCGGTATAGTAGAGCTCGTCCTTATGAACCACAGGTGCATCAGCCATCCAGTACCAAGGCGATACGCCAATGCGGCGCGAAATCTCGTAAATGCCGAAGATGGTGCCCCTCTTGTCGTTGCCGGCAATGACAAGGTTCCCGTCAATTACGTCAATGACGTAGGCCTCCCACCTGCCCTTGATTTTCTTGATGTCAAGTTTCTTCTGCTTGATGAGACGGTCGATGATGCGGCTCTTGCCGATGGTACCAACAATGATATCCCCATCTTTTACACAAAAGGAACCGTCCCTTTTGTGTAATTCCGGGGTTATCCCAGTCACCTTGCGTACGTCATCACTCAGGTCGTTGGCAGCACGAATCACGCCCTTCCAGTCGTTCTCGTCAACAATGATGGTTGCTGTCTTGCCGTCCTTAGCAATACAGAACGATTCGCCTTGTGCCAATGCTGTCAGAAATCCGCAGCACAGTAGCAATAAAAATAGTAACTTCTTCATAGAATAATAACTCTTGTTTTGTTCTGCTTGCAAAGTTACACATTTTTCGTCAAACTTACTATAGAAATCATGCCATTTGCCCGCGATTTTGTTACGTCACCCTTTTTGCTCTGTCTCATTTACTTAAATATTTGTTTCGCTGAAATGGCTAGAACTCACATTTTATTGAGATTTTGCTTGGTAGTTTCAATTCTTTCCTATCTTTACAACGAAATCAAAACATATTGTAAATATGAATATGAAAGAAATAGTGCACAGCGGAACCGTTCCCACTGTGCACTAATTGTAAAAGTGTAATTGAGCAGGTGATATGTAATCAACTATCTCAGCTGGTTATTCCTGAGGTGTTCCGTCAGGCACTGATGCGCATCAATCCATGGGGTAGTGTACGCCCCACTTCTGGCGGAGTACGTCCATGAGTTGCATGATGTAAAGGGTCTCTTCGTGCGGCATCTCACGAGGCTCCAGCAGACAGTCGATGAGGGCTTGGCGACATGCCTGGAACTGGTATTCGTAGCCCGTAATCTGCTGCGGCACTTTGATGGTCTCAATATACGTGCGGTCTGGTCCGTTCACCGTGATGGTTTGGGGATTATTAATGTTGTCAATAATCAGATTACCCTCCGTACCTGCGATAACACCGATATTGTCACCCACGCAAGCGGCACTCGACTGCAGGTTGCACAACACTCCGTCTGCAAGTACCAGTGTGATGGCGTTTGTCAGGTCCATGCCTGTCTGGCTCTTCACGCATTGACTCTCTATGCTGATAATATCCGAAGGGAAGAACATCCGAACGAAGTTGAGGGCATAAACGCCGAGGTCGAGCAATGCACCGCCGCAGAGGTCGGGACGCATGATACGGGGCTTGTCGCCCATTGAGTAGCCGAGGGTGGCGGTGACGAGTCGTGGCGTGCCGATTCGTCCATTGCCGATAAGGTCTCGCACGATTTCGACGGCTGGCTGATAGCGCGTCCAGATGGCTTCTGCCAGAAATAGCTGCCGTTCGTGGGCGAGGTCCAGAATCTCCCTCGTCTGCCGTGCATTTGCCATGAAAGCCTTCTCCACCAGACATGGCTTACCTGCCGACAGAGCCTCTCGCGTCACGTCAAAGTGGTGAGAATGAGGCGTTGCCACATATACCAGATCTACATCTGCATCGGCTATCAACTCACTATAGGAACCGTATGCCTTTTTGATGTTCCATTGTCTTGCAAAGGTTTCAGCCTTCTCCAATGAACGCGAGGCAATGGCATAACACTCGCACTCCTTGAGTCCGTTCAGGGTGATGGCAGCCTTCTCTGCTATCCATCCTGCCCCGATGATACCGACTCGCATAATTCCGTTATTATTCATCTGTTTTTAATTTTGTGTTAGATTCGGCTGCGAAGATACGAAAAAAAAATCGTATTCCGAAATTTCTTAAATAAATTTGGATTTTTGCTCACTTATTCGTACCTTTGCAAATTGAATGAATCAAATCAAATGATATGAAACTGACAGAATTACTATCCGGCAATTTCAATGCCGCAGAATGGGAGGCCAAAGGCTATCAGCTTCCCAAGTTTGACATCCAAAGTGTGCGTGCCAAGACCGCCAAGGAACCTACATGGGTACACTTCGGCGGCGGTAACATCTTCCGTGCCTTCCCTGCTGCCATCCTGAACGATGCGCTGAACACGGGCAAGTACGATCGTGGCGTTATCGTGGCAGAAACCTTCGACTTCGAGGTCATCGACAAGGCTTATGCTCCCTACGACAACCTGTCGCTGTGTGTGAACCTCTGTTCGGACGGAAGCATCGAGAAGAAGGTGATAGCCAGTGTTACAGAGGCCCTGAAAGCCGACCCGCAGTTCCCTGATTGGCAGCGACTGGTGGAGATTTTCCGCAATCCCTCGCTGCAGATGATCTCGTTCACCATCACTGAGAAAGGCTATACCTTTAATGAGGCAGACCTGGCTCGCGGGCTGAAGCCTTTGTTCGCTATGGGTAAGGTGTGTGCTCTGCTGTATGAGCGTTTCCAGGCAGGGAAACTCCCCCTCACCGTACAGTCAATGGACAACTGTTCTCACAATGGCGACAAGGTAAAGGCCGGCATCTTCGCATACGCTGAGCGCTGGGTGAAGGACGGATTGGTACCTGCTACCTTCCTTGACTATTTGAAGGATGAGACGAAGGTGACTTTCCCCTGGTCGATGATTGACAAGATTACGCCGCGTCCCCACGAGAAGGTGAAGGAACTGCTGGCTGCCGACGGTTTCGAGGACAACGACTATATCGAGACGGAGAAGCACACCTTTACTGCTCCCTTCGTCAACGCCGAGGAGGTGCAGTATCTGGTCATCGAGGACCACTATACCAACGGCCGTCCGCCACTTGACTTAGGCGGTGCCCTCTATACCACCCGCGAGACCGTTGACAAGGTGGAGACCATGAAGGTGACCACCTGTCTGAACCCGTTGCACACAGCCATGAGCATCTATGGCTGCATGCTGGGCTACACGCTTATCAGCGCTGAGATGGCTGACGAAGACCTGCGTCCGTTTATCCAGAAGATTGGCTATATGGAGGCTATGCCCGTGGTGGTTGACCCGGGAGTGCTGAACCCCTACGAGTTCATCGGTGCCGTCATCAACCGCCGACTGCCCAACCCCTTCATGCCCGACGCTCCCCAGCGTATTGCCATGGATACCAGCCAGAAACTGCCCATCCGCTTTGGCGAGACGCTGAAGAAGTATATTGCCCGTGGCCTTGACAAGTCGAACCTCGTGCTCATCCCCCTTACGCTGGCCGGCTATGCCCGCTATCTGAAGGGCATTAAGGATGATGGAACGCCCTTTGAGCCGTCACCAGACCCCATGCTGTCAGAGCTGCAGGCTATTGTCGCCCCGTTGGAAATCGGCAAGCCCGACCAGGACTGGAGCTGCCTGAAACAGCTGTACAGCCGCAAGGACGTGTTTGGCCTCGACCTCTATGAAGCCGGTCTTGGCGAACAGATTGAAGGTATGGTGAAGGAGCTGTATGCCGGCAACGGCGCCGTCAGAGCAACGCTGCACAAGTACGTGCAGGCTCGCTAAATCAAAAGAAAGGGACTGAAAAGTCCCTTTTTTATTTGAAACGAATTAGAATAATTGGCACGAATTATAACGAATATTTTATTATTCTTATTCGTGGATTAAATTATTCTCATTATTCTCATTCGTTTCTTTGATTTTGCCGTATTTCTTTGAAACGAATTAGAATAATTGGCAC
>JAEEGL011909840.1_pt1 | contig 24352 bp, 17 predicted proteins | sample 9134231 | NCBI WGS metagenome assembly JAEEGL01 (sample SAMN16246548, study PRJNA631951) | gut metagenome | biome: gut microbiome; feature: rumen; material: fiber-attached | host: Bos | place: Iran: Karaj | collected 2018-10
AACACCGCCATGCGCGAATTGTTCCTGCAGATCGTATACTGTCGTTCCCAGTCCGCGTTCTCCGATGACGGTCTGACCGTCGGCGCAGGTCTGGAAGACCTCGGCAAGGGTCTTCGTTCCCAGGTGGGCACGATGTACGGCACCAAGTATAAAGGCGTGCGCTATCTCGAAATGGCCGAAGGCTATGTCACCCGCATGGCGCTTGACGCAGACGATCAGGTGATCGGCTATGAATTCGTTTCGCTCGGCAAAATGACCGACTTCATCAAGAAGGGCGACGATCCGAACACCGCCTATGAAAAGGCAAAAGGCACCTACGGCAGATTCGCCGACGCCGCAAAATATATCGATCCGCGCAAGGAATAAGGAGGTAGAAACCATGGCTTTGTTTGAAAACTACGAGAGACGCGTGGACAAGATCCTCGCTGTTTTGAAGGAATACGGCATCTCTTCCATCGAAGAATGCAAAGAGCTCACCCTCGCAAAGGGCATCGACGTGGACAAGATCGTCCGCGAAACCCAGCCCATCTGCTTTGAAAACGCCGTCTGGGCCTACACCGTCGGCTGCGCCATCGCGCTCAAGAAGGGCTGCACCAAGGCTGCCGACGCGGCTGCCGCCATCGGCGAAGGTCTCCAGTCGTTCTGCATTCCCGGTTCCGTTGCGGAAAACCGCAAGGTCGGTCTGGGTCACGGCAACCTCGGCAAAATGCTGCTTTCCGAAGAGACGGAATGCTTCTGCTTCCTTGCCGGTCACGAAAGCTTTGCCGCCGCGGAAGGCGCCATCAAAATCGCCCTCAACGCCAACAAAGTGCGTGTCAAGCCCCTGCGCGTGATTCTGAACTGTCTTGTCAAATACGCCGCGATGATCATCTCCCGCATCAACGGCTTCACCTATGTGAAGACCGAGTTTGATCCCTACAGCGAGACGGTCACCATCGTGGAAGAAAAGGCCTATTCCGACGGCCCGCGCGCCAAGGTGCGCTGCTACGGCGCAGACAACGTGCCCGAAGGCGTTGCGATCATGCAGCTGGAGCACGTCGGCGTTTCCATCACCGGCAACTCCACCAACCCGACCCGCTTCCAGCATCCCGTTGCCGGCACCTACAAGAAATGGTGCAACGAAAACGGCGTCAAGTACTTCTCCGTGGCTTCCGGCGGCGGTACAGGCCGCACGCTCCACCCGGACAACATGGCAGCCGGTCCGGCTTCCTACGGTATGACCGACACCCTCGGCCGTATGCATTCCGACGCCCAGTTCGCCGGTTCGTCCTCCGTGCCCGCCCACGTGGAAATGATGGGTCTGATCGGCATGGGCAACAACCCGATGGTCGGCGCGACCGTTGCGTGCGCCGTTGCCGTGGAAGAATCCGCGAAATAAGCTGACAGTCGTCAGTCTTCAGTCAACAGCAAAAGCCGCCTTTGGGCGGCTTTTTTGTTGGGAGAAAAGGATGGAGGGACGTGGGAAAGAATCTGTGTTTCAAGAACCGGGCGCCGCGCAGAAAAGCCCGGTTTTATTTTCCGCAAAAAAGAAACACTGTTGCAAAACAACCGTTGCATTTCGCCGCGCTTTGTGGTAAAGTAAGGGTGACAACGACCCGAAGGAGGAACGACGATGAAAATTATGTGCTTTAATCTGTTGTGCGCGAACTGGGCGGTGCGCACACCGCTGGTGATCCGCACCATCTACAACGCCGACCCCGACGTGCTCGGCGTGCAGGAGGCGCACATTGGCTGGATGAACGCCCTGCGCGCGTGCTTGCCGGACTACGATTCGGTCGGCATCGGACGCGACGACGGCAAGGAAGCCGGCGAATTTTCGGCGGTGTTTTATAAAAAGGACAAGTACGAGTTGCTCGATTCCGGCTCGTTCTGGCTGTCCGAAACGCCGGAACAGCCCGGCAAGGGCTGGGACGCGGCGTGCATCCGCATCTGCTCGTGGGCAAAGCTGCAGGAAAAGACCACCGGCAAAATCTTTGTGCATCTCAACACCCACCTCGACCACAGAGGCGCAACCGCCATGCAAAAGGGCGCCGAGCTGGTCGCAACGCGCGGCACAGCGATTGCCGAAGGGCACCCCGCGTTTTTCACGGGCGACTTCAACGTGACGCCCGACTCCGCGCCCTATGCGGCGGTGATTGCCGGCGGGTTCAGGGATTGCAGCTTTTTGGCAAAGACGACCGACCACGGCGTCACGTTCCACGATTTTGAGAACCCCGCATATGACGGCGCGGTGATCGACTACGTGTTCTGCAAGGGCGACGTGCAGGTGAATGCCTTCCGCGTGATCCGCGACACGATCGACGGTGCGCTGCCGTCGGACCACTACCCCGTGCTTGCGGACGTGGAGATCTGAGGCAGCTTCGCTGCAGGGATGATTGCCGCTATGCGGCAAGTGATGATTGCTTCGCAAGTGATGAGACTGCTGCGCAGTCGTGATGGAGTTTTGAAAACGATCGAAGCCGTCAGGCGCCGATCTCATAACTGCGGCTTTGCCGCATCTAAACTGTAAACAAAAACACGGCGCTCGGCGTCGTGTTTTTTCATCACTCATCATACACGGTCTTTACCATCGGTTTGCCGTCGCGGTCCAGCAGCGGCGTCAGCCCTGCGCCGTAGCCGCTTTTTACAAACAGATACTGCACACCGGTTTCGCGGTCAACCAGAATCTCCCGCTTGATCCCGAATTCGCTGCCGCCCTCCGTGTAAACGCGTAAAAACCGTTCATTGTTTTTCATAGCATGTCTCTCCCTTCCAGACGTTGTCCGTCGATGTCAAAGGTCTGTTTCAGTTTGTGTTCCACCGGCAAAATCGTCAGCACCAGCGCCGCGGTCTGCGCAAGGCAGGCGCAAAGCCCGAACAGGGCGATGGTCTGCAAGGGTTTGCCGAGCAGCAGCAAAAACGCGGGCACTGTCAGAAGACCGAGCGCAATGCCCATCCGCCGCCAGAGCCGTCCGCAATAAAGATGCGCGAACAGCCACGTTTCGGCGTTTTGCATGGACCGCGCCGTGCGGTAGCCGTAGATCCGGCTGATCTCCTGCGGCGGCTTTTTTTCCATCCGCACACCGAGCACGATCATCAGCGCCGGCACCTGCAGCGCAAAGGCAAGCATGAATACCCAAAAGCCCATACCCGTTCCTCCTTTACAGCAGAGCGGCGAGCTTTTGCAAAAACGCTTCTTCGCCAAAGGTGTTGATTTTCCAAAACAGCGCCTGGCTGCCGCCCGAGGTGATCGCCGTCACGTGGACGCCGCCGTTTTTTTCGCTGACAACCAGCGTCATCGTCAGCCGGTTGCCGCCCAGATAGCTGTAGCGCTCAAACACGCGCACCGCCGCGCGCCCGTCACGGAAGGCGTAGTCCGCCCCGTCTTCGAGCGTGGCGCTCACGCTGCCGGACAGAATGCCGTTTGTCAGCCGGCTCAATACATCGTCGAAGCTGCCGGTGACGTCACGATCCAGTTTTGCCATAGTGCTCTCTCCTTTTCAGGGTGCGGACACGGGGCAGGTCCCTTTGCGCCGTTTCCCGTGCCCGCAGGATGGGGTTTGTCTGTTTTTCCGCTTTGCCGCGCGGCGGCATTCTGTCGACTGTCGACTTATTTGCTGCTTTCGCCGGTAAGATCTCCGAAATCGACCAGCGTGCCGGCGTTTGAGCTGACCTTTGGCAGCACGCCGTCCCACTTCTCAATCTTTTTGTTTTCGATGATCTGATCGGTCAGCGACGCGCTGATCTTGCGGTTCGCCTCCGCTTCGCCCTCGGCGCGGATCTTCATCGCTTCCGCTTCGGCTTTGGCGTTGGTGATGGCGGTCTGCTTTTCGGTCTCCGCCTTGAGCAGCTTCTGCTGCGCCACCTGCTTTTCTTCAATGGCGGCGATGAACGCTTCGGAGAAGTCGAAGTCGATGATGTTGACGTCGGTCACGTACAGTCCGATGTCGTTGAGCTTTTCATTGAGTCCGCTGACCAGCCCGTCCGAAATCAGGCTGCGGTTGGTCACGCTCTCTTCGGCGGTATAGGTTGCGGTGATCGCCTTGAGCACCTCGTTGACCGCCGGGATCACCAGCACGGTCTCGTAATCGGCGCCGATGTTTTTATAGATGGAATAGCTCTTTGCGGTGTCCACGCGGTAGTTGATGGCGAGCACCGTGTTCACGCTCTGCAGGTCCTTGGAAAACGCCTCGGTGTTGACCTCCAGCTTGCGGATGCGGTTGTCGATCTTGACCACCTGCTGAATAAACGGGATCTTGGCGTGGATACCCTCCTGCAAAACGCCCTCCTTGACCTTGCCCAGCGTGACCACCACGCCGGTGTGTCCGGCATCTACAATGGTAAACGTGCCGCCCAGCAAGGCAACTGCCAGCAGCACAACGACCACGACAGCGATGAGCGCGTTTCTCTTTCTTGCGGTAAATACTTTGTTGTTCATACAACACAGTCTCCTTTCGTTCGTGTTGACTTGATTATATCACAAGTTCATGTGACTGTCAATAGTGTTCTGAAAATAATTTTCAATGTTCAAGAAACGTGGCAGGAAATTAGAATTGATTAGAAAATTCCGTGCCACATTGACCTGCATTGCACAATATGATAGGATAAAAGGGAAAGGACGTGATGATATGAAAGCGATATTTCACAACCTGCTGTATAAACTGCTCGCCGTCGTGCTGGCGGTGTCCACCCTCTTCGGCGTGTCCACAAGCTGGTTTCAGGCAGATCAGAGCAACTGGAACACCAACTACACGTTCGTGTTCGTTCACGGGCTGTCCGGCTGGGGCAGCTACGACAGCGTATACAAGCTGATGCCCTATTGGGGCATGTTCGGCGGCGATCTGATGAAGTACCTGAACGACAAGGGCTTTTCCGCCGTTTGCGCGTCCGTGTCGCCGCGCGGCAGCGCGTGGGACCGCGCTTGCGAGCTGTATGCCGAGCTTGCCGGCACCCGGGTGGACTACGGCAAAGCCCACAGCGAACGCTGCGGTCACGAGCGGTTCGGCGAGGATTACACCGGTCGCGCGCTGGTACCATCCTTCAGCGACACCGACAAAATTCATCTGCTCGGGCACTCCTTCGGCGGAGCCACCGTGCGTCTGTTCGCGTCGATCATGGAGACCGGCAGCGCCGAAGAACAGGCCGCCACGCCCGCAGACGAGCTGTCCGACTATTTCAAGGGCGGCAAGGGCAGCTGGATCTATTCGCTCACGTCACTCGCCGCGCCGCACAACGGCACCACCGCCTACTGCGATGAGGAGGCTGCCGATCTTGTGGCGGAAGAATCCAAAAACACGAACGCGCTGGAAGCCGGGCTGCAAAGCCTGATGAGCCGGGCAAACGGGCAAAAGACGAACGACCGCATTCCGGAGGACTACGCCGATTACGATATGTATATCGACAACGCCCTTGCGCTCAACCAAACGATTGTCACCTACCCCGGCACCTACTATTTCTCGTTTGCCTGCTCCTGCACCGAGCAGCAAGAGGACGGCACCTGGACGCCCATCAACAGCAAGATGGAAATTCTGTTCCGCTCCTCGTCGCGCCTTCTGGGCAAATTCACCGGCACCACCAAGGGCGGCTTTGTGATTGACGAAACGTGGCTGGAAAACGACGGACTGGTGAACACGATTTCCGCCAAAGCGCCGTTCGGCGCCCCGCAGCAGGACTACGACGCCAACCACGTGCCGCGCGGCATGTGGAACATCATGCCGGTTTACAAAGGCGACCACATGTCGCTCGAGGGCGGTCTGTTCCACGTCAACGACATCAAGGACTTCTATGCCGAACACCTGTCGATGATCAACAGCCTAAACTGATGCTGCTTTGCTGCAGTGATGATTGCCGCGCGGCGGCAAGTTTAAATTGCTTCGCAAGTGATGAGACTGCTACGCAGTCGTTATGGAGCTTTGAAAACGATCGGCAACCGTCAGGCGCCGATCTCATCACGTTTCGCGCAGCGAAACTCTAAACTGTAAACTGTAAACTCCAAAAGACAGCTTCGGCTGTCTTTTTTCATTTACAAACGCCGCTGACTGTGCTATAATAAAATGACAACCTTTGGGAGATGATGACATGGACAAAATCGAACGTCTTGCAGAAATTCTCAAACAAAGCGAGGACCTTTGCGTCTTCACCGGCGCGGGCATCAGCGTGCCGAGCGGCATCCCGGATTTTCGCTCCGCGCACGGTCTGTATAACAGCGACAGCGGCTACGGCTACCCGCCCGAGCAGATCATTTCCCGCAGCTTCTTTGACGCGAAGCCGGACCTGTTTTATCAGTTTTATAAAGAGAAAATGCTCTTTCCGAACGCGCAGCCGAACGACGCCCACCGCTTTTTTGCGTCGCTGGAAACTGCGGACCGCCACGTTTCCGTCGTGACGCAGAACATCGACGGACTGCATCAGGCGGCAGGCAGCACCGACGTTTATGAGCTGCACGGCAGCGTCCACCGCAACTATTGCCAAAGCTGCGGCAAGGCGTTTACGCTGGAAGAGCTGCTGAAGCAGCCCGGCGTGCCGAAGTGCGACAAGTGCGGCGGCACCATTAAGCCGGACGTGGTGCTCTATGAAGAGCCGCTGAACGAAGGCGTCGTCTACGGCGCGATCACCGCGATCCGCCGTTCAGACGTGCTGGTCGTGGTCGGCACGTCGCTGGTGGTCTACCCTGCCGCGTCGTATCTGCGGTTCTTTTCCGGCGGACACCTGATCCTCATCAACAAGAGCGCAACGGCGTTTGACAACGCCGCTGAGATCGCCATCAACGACGACGTGGTGCACGTGGTGCATCAATTACAGCAATACGGAGTGTGAAACCATGAGTGAATACCGCATCGAACACGATTCCATGGGCGAAATGAAGGTCCCTGCCGACCGCTATTGGGCGGCGCAGACGCAGCGCAGCTTTCAGAATTTCAAAATCGGCACCGAGCGAATGCCGGAGGAAATCATCCGCGCGTTCGGCATTCTCAAAAAGTGCGCCGCCAAAGCCAACGCCATTTGCCGCCCGGAAAAGATGACCCAAGAAAAATGCGAGAGCATCTGCCGCGCCGCGGACGAAGTGATCCGGGGCGAGCTTGACGGGCATTTCCCGCTCGTGGTCTGGCAGACCGGCAGCGGCACCCAGAGCAATATGAACGCCAACGAGGTGATTGCGGGCCGCGGCAACGCCATTGCCGGAAAGGTACTTTTGCACCCGAACGACGACGTCAACATGAGCCAGAGCTCCAACGACACCTTCCCCACCGCCATGCACATTGCGGCGGTGCTCAGCGTGGAGAACCGTCTGCTGCCCGCAATCGACGCCATGATCGACACGCTCAAGCAGCTGGAAGAAGACAACCGCGGCATCGTCAAAAGCGGACGCACCCATCTGCAGGACGCAACGCCCATCGCCTTTTCGCAGGAGATTGCCGGCTGGCGCGGAGGGCTCGAAACGCCGCGCGAGATGCTGACGTCGGCGCTGCCGTATCTGCGGCGGCTCGCCCTGGGCGGCACCGCCGTGGGCACCGGGCTCAACTGCCCGGACGGCTTTGCCGATCTGGCGGCAAAGATCATCAGCGAAGAGACCGGCAAAGCGTTCCGGAGCGAAGACAACAAGTTCCACGCGCTGACCAGCAAGGACGCCATCGTCTTTGCCCACGGCGCGCTCAAGGCGCTGGCGGCGAACCTTTGGAAATTTGCCAACGACGTGCGCATGCTGGCAAGCGGTCCGCGCTGCGGACTCGGGGAGCTGTCCATCCCCGAAAACGAACCCGGCTCGTCCATTATGCCGGGCAAGGTGAACCCGACCCAGTGCGAAGCGGTCACGATGGTTGCCGCGCAGGTGATCGGCAACGACGCCGCCATCGGCGTTGCCGCGTCGCAGGGCAATTTTGAGCTCAACGTGTTCATGCCCGTCATCGCCTATAACTTTCTGCAGTCGTCCCGTCTGCTGACGGACGTGCTGCACTCGTTCCGCGTCAACTGTGTGTGCGGCATCCGCGCAAACAAAGAAAAGATGCACGAAAACCTGCACCGCTCGCTGATGCTTGTGACGGCGCTCAATCCGTATATCGGCTATGAAAACGCCGCCAAAACCGCAAAGAAGGCATATCGGGAAAACATCTCGCTCAAAGAAGCGTGCGTGGCGCTCGGCTTTTTGAGCGCGGAGCGCTTCGACGAGGTGTTCCACCCGGAAGAGATGATCTGAGGAGGAGTTCTATGGCAACCGACGACACCCCGGTGCAGCAGACCGCGCCGCAAAAAAAAGAACGCATCGTCTGGATTGACCAGCTGCGCGGGATCGCGTTTTATTTTGTGATCCTCGGGCATATGAACGTTCCCGAGATGCTCAAATCGTGGATCTATTCGTTCCACATGCCGATTTTCTTTTTCATCACCGGCTTAAACTATGACATTGAAAAAATTGCAAAGACCAAACCGCTCGCCTATCTCAAAAAGCTGGGGGCGCGGCTGCTGGTGCCCTACGTGTGGATGCAGCTGCTGAGCTTTTGTCTGCGCTTTATTGATCAGACCGTGATCAAGCAAAAGGAGGTGCCCGTGGCGCTCTGGCTGCGCGGAATTCTGCGCGGCAACAGCCAGCTGATTCAGGCGCCGTCCAATCCGCTGTATTTTTGCCTGCTGCTGTTTTGCGCCGAGCTGCTGCTGTACGTGATCATCAAGCTCACGCACGGCAAACGCTTTCCGGTCTATGCGCTCACGCTGTCCACGCTGCCGTTTTCGCTTTTGACCGAGCCGCTGTGGCTGCGCTGGCACCTCAACGTGGCGCCGGCGTGCGCGTGCATGATTCTGTGCGGCGCTGCGCTCGGGCAGCTGTATCGCGAAAAGAAACCGCTGTTGCAGTCGCTGCGCCTGCCGCAGACGCTGCTGTTGAGCGCGGTTCTGCTCTTGTTCGGCGCGGCGGTGTGGTATTTCAACGGCTACACCAGCGTGCACGGCAACACGTGGGGTAAGGATTTCGTTCTCGCCATGCTCACGGCGCTTGCCACCAGCACGGCGCTTGCGCTTTTGACGATGAAGCTGCCAAAGCTTTCCTGGCTGACGCTTGCCGGACAGAACACGCTGCTGTTCATGGGCTTCCACAAGCCGCTGCTGCTGATTGCCGAAGCGCTGTTTCCGTCGTGGAATTCCTCCGCGCTGTTTTTGGTGCTGGGCTCTGTCGGCACCTATGCGCTGCTGCTGCCGATCACGCTGTTGTTCCGCCGCTTTGCGCCGTTCGTCTGCGGCGCGGAAAGCGACTTTTCCGCCCGACCGGTCAAAATCGGACAGGCGGTGTGCCTGCTCGGCGCAACAATTGTTCCGTTTTGGTATTTTGTCTGCCATCTGCAGGACGGCTTGCTGCGTACGCGGGCGCTGTATCTGGTTCTCGCGTTTGCGGGCTATCTGCTTGTCTGCGCCGGTGCATATTTCATCATGCGCCGCTTCATCCGTTTTCCGTTTTTGCCGCAACAGAAGGAGCCGACCGCATGAACGACCTGCAACGCCTGCCATCCCTGCTTTTGCCGTGGTATGAAAACGCCAAACGCGACCTGCCCTGGCGCAAAGACAAAGACCCGTATCACGTGTGGCTGTCGGAAATTATGCTGCAGCAGACGCGCGTGGAGGCCGTGGTCGGCTATTACCACCGGTTTCTCGCTGCGCTGCCGACGATCAAAGCCCTTGCCGAAACGGACGAGGAAACGCTGCTCAAGCTTTGGGAAGGGCTCGGCTACTATAACCGCGCGCGCAATCTGCAAAAGGCGGCGCAGGTGATCGGGCAGCAGCACGGCGGCGTGTTTCCGCAAACCTACGACGCCATCCGCGCCCTGCCCGGCGTCGGTCCCTATACCGCCGGCGCAATCGGTTCCATCTGCTTTGACCTGCCCACGCCCGCTGTGGACGGCAACGTGCTGCGCGTGTTTACCCGCTATTGTGAAGACGGGGGCAACATCGACAAGCAAAGCACCAAAACCGCCGTGGAGGACGCTCTGCGCCCGGTCTACCGCTCGCCGGACTGCGGCAAAATGACCCAGGCACTGATGGAGCTGGGCGCCACCGTCTGCGTGCCGAACGGCGCGCCGAAATGCGAAAGCTGTCCGCTGAAAGAAAACTGCAAAGCGAACCAAAACGGCACGTGGATGTTCTATCCCGTGCGCGACGCAAAAAAGGCACGCAAAATCATTTTCAAGACCGTGCTCATTCTGCAATGCGGTGAACGCTTCGCCATCCGCAAGCGGGCGAAAACGGGGCTGCTCGCGTCGCTGTGGGAATTTCCCAACGCCGACGTTCCGCCAACGCAGCAGGCAGTCCCCGACACAGCCGCGCAGCACGCGCTGACGCTGGCAGCGACGCTCGGCGCTTCGCCGACCGACCTCGTTTTGCAAACGGGCTACACGCACGTTTTCACCCACGTGGAGTGGCACATGACGGGCTATCTGATCCGCTGCCGCAAGATGCCGGACGATTTTCTCTGGGTGACAAAGGCGCAGCTCGAGCACGAATACGCGCTGCCGAGCGCGTTTAAGCCGTTTTGGGAACTGGTGGCGGGAGAATAAAAGAAAGCAAGAAAGCCGGATGGCAGAAAGGCGGTGCAAAGCGGGTGCTGGATGAGCAAAAGCTGAACAGCCGGTATCGTGTGCGCAGGCTGGGCGACGCGGACGCCGATGAGATTTTGCGGTTATGTGAAGCAAACACGCAGTTTTACGCCTATTGTCAGGCGCAGCCGACGAAGGCGCAGGTGCTGTCCGATCTGCGTCTGCTGCCGCCGGGCGTGGCGCCCGGGGATAAGTATTATCTCGGCTTTTATCAAGGCGAGACCTTGATTGCCGTGATGGATCTTGTGGACGGATACCCGGTGCAAAGCACAGTCTTTCTCGGCTTTTTCATGATGAAAAAAGAATTGCAGGGACAGGGACTCGGCACGGCGATCATCGGGGAAACGGCGGCATATCTGAAAGCCATCGGAAAAACCGCCGTCCGTCTGGCAATTGACAAGGACAATCCGCAGTCCAACCATTTTTGGAAAAAGAACGGCTTTCACGTTTTGCAGGAGGTCGAACGCGCGGGCTGGACGGTTCTGGTGGCGGAAAAAGCGCTGTAAACAAAAAAGCGGTCGCAGGACAAACCCGCGACCGCAGTTTTTTATTTTCAATGATTCCTTCCATCAATAGGTGCCGCTCATATCCGATTGCACCTGCTCGTTGACCGTTTTGACAAACGTGGAGTTGGCAATCTTTTCCTGCAGCAGTTCGTAATAGCGGTCTTCGTCAAACGGAATTGTGACCGTCTGATTCAGCCACGAGGACAAAAACGCAGCGTTGGAGATCGTCAGCCCGCGGATGCCCTCTTTGCCCTCGGCAACCAGCGGCTCCCCGCGCAGAATGTGCGCGGCAAAGGCGTTCATCACGCCGACGTGCTGCGGATTCTTGCCGTCGGTCTCAATCTTTTTCCACGCGCCTTTCGGGCTGCTGAACCCGTTTTCGGCGGTTTTGATATAGTCTGCGGTGGACGCTTCCAGCTCATAGACCCACGCTTCGGTGTTGCCGGACTCCCGGTCCTTTTCGCACACGATCTTCGCCTTGTCCAGCGTGATTTCCAGCCGGTTGGTGCCCGGGGTGTCGCCCGTGGAGGTGATGAACGTGCCGGTGGCGCCGTTCGGATAGGTCACGTAGATCGTGACGTCGTCTTCCACCTCGATGTCGTGCCACTTGCCCTCATTGCAAAACGCGCGCACGGTGTCGGGCATGCCGCAGATCCACTGCCACAGATCGAGCTGATGCGGACACTGGTTGAGCATGACGCCGCCGCCTTCGCCCGCCCAGGTGGCGCGCCAGCCGCCGGAATTGTAATACTGCTGGGTACGGAACCAGTCGGTGATGATCCAGCTCACACGGCGCAGCTCGCCGTAGACACCGCTTTGCACCAGATCGTGGATGGCGCGATAGACGCAGTTGGTGCGCTGGTTAAACATGATGGCGTAGGTTTTGTCGCTGTGATCCGCAACCGCAATCAGCTCGCGCACCTGCTTCGTATAGACGCCGGCGGGCTTTTCGCTCATGACGTGGACGCCCTTCTGCAGCGCATAGATGGCGATCGGCGGATGGAAATAGTGCGGCGTGGCAATGATCACCGCGTCGGCAAGACCGCTGTCGATCAGCGCTTCGGCGGTTGGAAAGCACACCACGTCGGGCAGCTTTTCTTTTGCAAGCGCAAACTTCTTTTCGTCAATATCCGCCACGCAGGTGATGTCGATCTCCGGCATGTCGCCCTTGACGAAATTATTGATATGACCGAGACCCATGTTGCCGACGCCGATGACGCCGACTCTGACTTTATCGGACATAGAAAAACCTCCGTTTCTAATTCTTTGTTTCATTATAGCATGCTGAAAAAAAATGTCAAGAAAAAGCCGGACATGCACGTCCGGCTTTCTTTGTTTTCAGGAATCTGTCCGCGGCAGCGGCTGCCGCCTTTACAGATTCTTTTTGTTTTTGATATAGCCGAACGTATTCGCATACGGCTCAAAGAAGTAGAACCAATAGCCGCTGCGCCCCGCGTTGCCGCATTCCACGACATAGACGGAGCCGTTGATCGGCGCTTCGACCCAAAAATGCTGGATATAGTCGTTCGGCCACGAGCCGCGGAACCCCATAATCAGCCTTGCCGGGTACCCGAGATGGATCATCATCGCCGCCATAGCGCCGTTGTATTGAACGCACTGTCCGAGCTTATACTTGAAGATGGCCTCCACATAGCTCTTGCTCTCGATCTTGGTCCATTGCTTGCCGAGCGCATAGGTCACGCTCCCGTTAATCCAGCCAAGCGTGTATTCCAGCTTTTGCCGGTCGCTCCAGCCTTTTTTGAAATGCTTTTTGGCAAAGTTGTCCAGAATGGAGATATCGCGATCCGACAGGCGCACCTGAAACGACAGCTTTGTCTTGCTGCCCTGGGCGTTATAGACGTCATAGGTGCGTTTTGTCGACTTTTTCACACCGGACAGCACCGCCTCGACAGAGGTCGATTCCGCCCACGCCGTGTCGCTGATGATCGTTTTTTTGCCGACCTTTTTATAGCTGCACACCGCATAGGCATAGAGGGTCTCGTTTTTAACCTTCTTGTCGACATACGATTTTTGCGCGGGATCCGTGATCTTCGCAATTCTCTTGCGCGGCAGGTCGTCATAGAAATCCCATTCGTCCGTGGGCATCACACGATAGATCAGATAACCGTCCACCTTGGCGTTGGGCGTCCATTTGATCTTGACTTTCTTGTTGAGCTTCGTCAGCGACGGACGGATGCGATCCAGACCGGAGAGCACGCTGACATTGACCGCCTTGCTCTTCCACGTCTTGCCGTTGGCTTTGAGCACCGAAAACACACGGTAGCGGAAGGTCGTCAGCTCTCCTTTGACATCTTCGCCGAAGCCGGCGTAGGTGGTGGTCCCGCGCTTGACATATTTCTTTTTTGCGTCATCATAACGTTCGACAAGATACGACGAAACGTCCGACGATCCGGTCCATTCCAGGCTGACCCGCAGCCCGTAGGCGGAGCCGGTCAGCTCCTGCACCGGCGGAACCACGATGGAAAACGTTCTGGTAATCTCGCCGGTATAGTTCCCGTCGAAGCGCAGCGTCACAGACGCCTGCCCCGGGTAGATGTTGTTGCTGAACGCCGGATAAAAGTCCTCCCAGCATTCCAGCTTGTGACCGTTCAGCGTCGCCGTGATGTCCGGCTCAAGCTCCCAGCCATCATAGTACTGGTCCGGGATCGGTGACACAACTGCTTTTCCCGCGTCAACCGGCAAGATCCGGAACGGCACTTCGATCTCGCCGTCATAGGGCCAGTAGAATTCGATATAGATCCAGGCGGTGCCCGCGTTCAGATTGTCTTCATAAGAGACGTCGTAGTCTTCCCCGCTTTTCAGCCGGGTTCCCTCCACAAAGACCTCCGGCGCCGGTTCCAACGGCGACCCGGTGTACTGCCGGTCGGGAACGGCTTTGACCGTAACCGTGCACCATTCAAAAGGATCGTATTCCCAATCATCCATTTCCCGCTCGATCTCAAAGGTCAGGTCCTCGCCGACCGCCGCCGCGCTGAACGACACCCAGCAGATGACCGCCAGCAGACAGCAAAGCAGAAGCAGCAGACCCTTGATTTTGGTGTTACGCATGGAGCTCCCCCTTTTCGGCCGAATCCGCGTCCGCCGGAGACTTCGGCGTTTTTGGTATCAAATAAAATGTGCAGCGGCACGTTCCACCGGACGCGGCACAGCGCCCGCTGCAAGAATATCATATCAAATTCATAAGGAAATGTCAACAAACGACCGTTATGAGACATACGGGATCTCTTGCAGGTCATGCGCCCGTTTTGCCCTTTTGCCGCACGCTGTGCCGCCCGCCGCCCGGACAGAGAAAAAGGACCGCAGCAGGCGGTCCTTTCGGGATCTGCAATGCAGGCATGGCTGCCGGAGGCGTTGATGTTTTCGGTGCAGCTGACGGTTCCCACAACGTCTTTGCCGCAGGTGACCGGTGTGGTCACGGTGCGGTGTCATCGAGCCGCGCTTGCTGCCCGATGGATGCGTCGGCGGGGTCTGCCATGTGCCGTCAGCCGTCGTCGGAGCGTTCCTTGAGCGGGTCGTCCGGGATCTCCATTCGAAGACCGGTTGCCTTTTGTCCCCAGGCGTTCGCCCATTTTTCGGGATAAAAGACATAGTAGGACACTTTGTTTTTGCGCCGCCACGATTCAAAGCAGTGGCACCAGATAAAGCTGGGCAGCCCGATGACGAGCCAGAAGAACGGTCCAAGCAGCAAACATTGCCAGGTATGCCCGTATTCATGAATGCGCGCGTTGGGCGTCCAGATTTTGTTCGGGTGGTTTTCTCTGAGAAAGAGAAACAGTCCGAGCGACAGTCCGCCGCTTTTCCACGGTACGTAGGTGATCCATGCGTTGCCGAAGCGTTCCGTCCGGAACCCCTTTTGTTTGCAAACAAGATAGCCGACCGCCCCGAACAGGTTCACCGGAAGACCCCAGGTCCATTGAATCAGATAAAACAGCCATTTGGGAAACTTGCGCATCGCGTACACCTCCTGCGTGTTGTTGCTTTTATTCTATGTCGGATCGCCCCGGTTGTCAAGCGGGAAGCTGACATTTTGAGCGCGCTGCAAACGGAGCGGAAAAAAGAAAAGCGTTCCGAACCCGAGGATTCGGAACGCTTCTTTGCCGGATATCGCTGCGCCAATCCGGCTTACTTGGTGCAGAAGGTCAGGATATACATACTATCATCGGGATACACGTAGGAACCTTCACCGGAAATCCCGCAAGCCTTGTAAATCGCCCATATGTCGCCATCCTGATGCAGCTTTCTCTTCGCAATATCATATAAAGCCTTGGTCTTAAACTTTATAGAGAATCGTTTCTCGCCTCTGCGCAGCTGCGGTGCAACTGCCGCCATGATCTTGTTCAGATTATACTCCGTAAAGAACAGGCCGCTGCGGTGATAGTAGTTGCATTTTACAGCCTTACAAACAGGGATCAGATTTTCCCGGTCAATGCCCCGGCTTCGTTTGATCTCTTCCGTTGTAATACAGAAATACTGATAGAAGATTTCGCCTTTTCCGCCGCCCGGATTTTTATCTGTTTTGCTGTAATCATCCCATGTCACGTCTGTATGATAGTAATTGCCTTCCAGCTTGACAAGATTCCAGGCGTGATACTCACCATTGTGACATTGACCGATCAGATAAGCGCATTCAATGCCCAAACGGTTCAGCAAATACTGATACGCCTTTGCATAGCCTGCGCAGACCGCTTTCTTGTTGACAAACACACCATAGACGGAACGCAGTACATCAAAGTAGTTTTTGGGCAGCTTCTGATTGCTTCGCAGAATGTCCTCTTCTTTTAAAGCAATGGTATCGTAATCAATGAGATCCACGATGTTGGAATGTGCCCGCAGTGCTACTTCATAATCGCTTGTTGTCGGTGTGATTCCCTTCAGGAAGGGCGCAACCGCCTTTTTCAGCTTCTTCTCATATTTCACAGCTTCCCGTTTTGTGAAACAGTATTCCATAAACAGTTTCTTTACGGCGTTGGAAGAATCTGTCTGATACTTAAAGGTGGGACACCAGAACACCTCAGGGTGATCCATTTCCAAAAAGCGCACGATGTCGATCATCCGTTTCGCAGAAATTGCATGCGGAAGATTGTCTACCGTATCCGCAAAGTCTTTGATCGCGTGATAGACCGCGTCGTAGCACGCCTTTTCCTGTTCCGTAAGTGTTTCGTAATAGAACCGATACAGGTTTTCCGGATCACGATCCACAATGATTCCCGCAAACGAATCGTCGGTATCGTCTCCGTCATCTTCACCGGTTTCATCGTCCTTGCCGGTTTCGTCGTCCTTGCCGGCTTCGTCATCCTTGCCGGTTTCGTCGTCCTTGCCGGTTTCGTCATCCTTGCCGGTTTCGTCATCGTCGCCGGTTTGTTCTTCTTCATCCGGGAACAAACCGCCGCCAAGTCCCTGCTTGCCGAGCAGATATGCAAAGCTGTCTTTTGTGTGAGCTTTGCGCAGCTTCTCAGTCAGTTCAACGTAGCCATCCTCTGCGGCATACTTTTCGCGCATACGCATCGCATAATCCATATAATGCAATGCAAACGCAGTCTGAATCTCAACCAGCGCAATCTGACCGTCAAAAACAGGGGAGCCGTCGTTGCTCACGTTATACTCCTGCCAGATTTCTGTCAGCATTCTGGCGATACACGCCGTCAACGCGACCTCTGGCAGTCCATATTCCACAAAGATCTCTTTCGTCAGCCGGTTGCAATATCCCATCGGCACCGCGTCCGGGTCGACGTCTGTAAACAGTTCTCTCAGTTCCTTCGTGGATACAAAGGAGACCGTGACCTCCGGCATGGTTTCCGGCACCGCAGTTGCGCTCTTAACCGCATCAATAACTTTCTTTGCACATTTATCCAGCGCATCAAAGCTATCAACCAGCGTGTCACGGCAATCGGTACAAAGCAAACGACCGTCAGTCAGCGTAATCAGGTCAGTCGCATTCACGCTGCTGTGGCAGAAGGAACAATACGCCCTGCCCTCATCCGATATACCGCGGACAGCCTGTTCCGACGGCTGATGGAACTGCCGCATAACCTCCTCGAGTTTTTCCACATGCAGAATCTCCGGGAAAGTATCGTATCCGAATCGAAGATAGGGCATACGCGCCGCAGGATCTTCCGCGCCCCACGAAAGGAAATCCGCAATGGAGTGCAGCAGATTTGTCAGAACGATTCCGTTGGCCTCCAGCAATGTCTTGCCGATGCCGTTGCCGTTGCGAATATCTTCAATGATATACAGTGCAAGACCGGTTTCATCCCGGAACTGTGCATCCAGTACATTTTCAACAATCTCCGGATAAAGGTCCAGTAGTCTGGCGGCGTCGCTGTCCTGAATCAGCGTCTGTCTGTCGCGCAGAACCGGACAGACAGAAATACATTTCTGCGCTTCCGGATACAGCGTTTTCAAAAACTCCTGCATCACGATTGCCAAAAGCAGGGTCATTCCATCGTCGCAATCGTAGTCTCCCTGCAAATGCACACGCAGGATCTGCGTAGATATATCCCGTTTCACCTGTTCGCGCACGCTTTCCTCCAGCGTGTGATACACCGCGCCGTTCTTTTCCAGGAAATTGATCGTTTTCAGTGCTTTGGATACTTCGTAGTAACCGATGGTATCCGCTATAACATTGGCGTTGTATAGCTCAATGCCAACCGACGTAACCACAACGTGATTGCCGCGGAAAGCAGGTGCGATCACGTTGCAGCAATCTGCGGAAACGATCGTGTATTTTCTGGTCTGCAAATACTCTTCGGGAACATTGACTGCCGTACCCGTATCATCCAGTTCGAGCACGCCATTTTCAATGTCTGCGTGTTTAATGGTGTAGCTTTTATTCTTATGCGTGAACGTCTGCTCAACAATAAAGTTCTGCGACAGCGCACTGCGGAATACAGGAATATATTCCTCTTCCCGTGTATTGATATAGCGGAAACAGATTGGTTTGGTATCATCCAGAATGTTGGAGAAAATCTTATCTGTGTTAATCAGATAAAGATAATACTCTGCCTCTTTGTTCACCTGCGGGCAGCGTTCCAGATGATAATAGATCCCGTTTACGTCATAGCGATCCCCGCAAACCGCCTGCAGGCACAGCGACAAACAGTTGCGCACATAAGTATCGGATTCGCGGTTTTGCCGCATGTCTTCGGGAATCTGGAACAAGTCCTCAACGGTCCGCAAAAATGTTGCAACCGGAATGCCCTTGATCGCCCAGCAAAGCAGCAGGATCAGCTTGGATTTTTCGGGTTCTGCGTGCTCGTTTGAGCGCTTGTTCAACCTGGCGTACTGATGGATGTAGTCCTGGATATTCTGCAGGAAATACTCTCGCAGCAGATACGGCTTAGACACAATGTGCAGCACAGACGTCTTTCTGCCCGCATACCGCAGGTAATGATAGACCGTATTTGGCAGATTCTGTCTGTCGTCCGCAACAATCACAAACCCAATGGCATGCTCCGACGCATCAAACCGATTCAAAGCAACGCCTTCAATGCCGGTCACCTGACTGCCGTAGACAGCCGTATCCGAGATCAGATTGATGTTATCAATCCCGTATTCTCCGGCAATCTGTGCCAGACGCACCTCAAGGGCGACCTGACTGGCACTCGCATCAATGAGCAGCGTGGGATCGCCGCCCACCGGCCACACAAACAGATCTGCCTGCGTAGCGGAGCCGAAGGAGCTGACCGTAAACAGTCCCCTGTTTTTCAAATTGAAAAACTGCTGAATGCTGCTGTCCAGATTGGTCGTATGACCGTTTGACAGAAACCGGTATTGGATATTTCTGAAGCGAACATCGATCTCCGCCTCCGACAGCACCCTGCCGTTGCCGATCGCCTGTTCCAGACGCAGGGCAATAATCAGGCAGAAATAATTGTTGTGCGCAATGACCTTTTCCGCATCCAACACAAAAACATCCGCAAGCTCATCAAAGAACACTTTTCCGTCAGAATACAGACTTTCGTTCAAAAAGTCCTCCGGCAGAAGCAGCAAAATATCCGCACGCATGCCGGTATGCAGCGTGTCGATGGTTTCAATCCGCCACAGCGAATGCGACGTGCAGGCAACCTTTTTCAAACCGTCGGCAAGATAGTCTTTCGCGTTTTGCAATGCATCTGTGTCATGACAGATAAACATCACACGCTGACCTAGCGACAGTCGGATAATCAGATATCGCAGGATATATTCGCCCAACTCCGAATACAAAGAGATATCAAACAGCACATTCTCGCCCTGCAGCATTTTTTCGATCCCCTGGATGTACTCGCTGTTCAGGGAATGATTGGCGTTCCGGATGGAAGCAGCGATCTTTTTGACCGCGGGCGTTGCTTCTTCGATTTTATATGTGCTTTGGTTTGTCACTTCCGTTTTGAAATTGACAATCTCATACTTCTTTCCGAAGTCTTCCATCAGCCGTGTTTTAAGTCCGGGAAGATCGGCCTGCTTCTTCCTGCGCCGCATAGACAAGAAGGAAAATCGCGTTCCCTGCGGCAGCTCTGCATCTTTCAGGATACCCGAAAGGAACGTGCTGACTTCAAACAAAAACGCAAATGCCGCCATCGGGTATAAGTACATGTTTTTGACGAGCCAAGCACTGACTTTATACACAAACGCCACTTTGACATGGAAAAAGACCGGAAGAAACAGGATTGCAAACAGCAAGACATACGCGCAGCCGACAATATAAAGGAACACACGCATTTCCTTGCCCAACCGATATGCACTGAAAGTTTCGGTCTCATATTGGTCGTCTTCGTTATAAAACCTGCCAATGATAGTAAAATACCAGCGGCGCAGCTTTTCTTTGAGCGTCTCATCCTCCGGCATGACGGAAGCCGGTTGAGTAGCGCTGCCGCTTTTGGAAGTATCGTCTTTCTTTGTCTTCCACGATGCGCCGGAATCAACTTCCTTTTTCGCTAAAGGAGTCCCCTTTTGCTGCTCGGTGGGACCGAAAACCAGCTCCGAATTTTCGCGCAGTTCCCGCAAGCGCTCCGCGTCAGACACCTTCTGCTGCGCAGCGCTTCCATTTTGGTCGTTGTCCTTTTTCTTTTTCGGCGCAACGGTTTTTCCGCCTGCCAGATAATACTTCTTTTCAAGATATCTGCGCAACAGACTCTTGACAAACAGAAAAACCGCGATCGTAATCAGATTCAGAATAAAGAACTTGATTACTGTTGTTCCATAAACCAGTTCTCCCGGCAGCTTCGACAGCAGCTTTTTGATCAGTTCAAGACCGGCAAGCCAGGAAAAGAAACGATGCCCGGCCGGAAACAGGATCATGAACAAAACGAATTCAATCAATGCCGCAACCGCAAACGGGAAATTTTTATAGCTCTCCTGTTTGGGATAATTATATCTGGACAGGCAGAACCTGGATCGGATGGGGAAAAACGGAAAGCACAACAACGCAAGAATCAAAAAGATCCATATGATTTTAATCAGGAAAATCATGTGTCGCTCCCCTCCTCATCTCCGTCGTCGGTCTGCTTCGGCGCGGTTTGTTCAAAGAATGAATAATAACTGAGATTCGGCGCTTCGAAATAGCTTCTTTCCACATCGAAACCTGTAAACTCTTCCTGATATGCGGCTTGTCTGTTGATATCGATTTTTAACTTTGTGGCAAATCCAAGCGTTGCCTTTTGCAGATCATGGAACAGCTTCAGGTGTTCATTCCTGAGTTTTCCCAAAACCAGATTTCTACGATATCGTTCCGCAACGACCAGCCACCAAAGTGCATGGGTTTCCGCCTGCGTCATCACAGATTCATAGTATTCTTTCAAGGCAATCAGACTTTCTAACCGGCGCTCCTCACTCAGCTGCTTCATCTTCATGATCTCATCGAGCAGGACAACCTTCTGCTTGCGGATCTTGCGTGTATAATAAACGCAGGAAGCTAAATATGCAGCACAAAGCGCACCGAACGTACCGGCGAGCATCGGAAGTCTGACAAGCCCTTCCCAGTTGGAAACACCGACAAAGACCACATAAGCAAAGAACATTACTGCGACACTTGCCAGTCCGCCGAAGAGCGCAAGCTTATACTTCTTTCCCTTCTTCTGCAGATGATCATACTTTGCGCATAACACATCCACCTCATGGCAAACGTCATCATAATCTGCCGGTTCATTATCAACCGCAGCGATACGTTCAATGTCTTCGTTATGCATCGCTTCATATTTCTTTTTGACCAGCTCAAACCGTCCCGACATCTCGGAAAGCGATCCGGTCTCACCTTGCTGCGAATCTTCAGCAGCCAGATCCAACGTTTGCTTCAGAAGATCTGCAGTTTTGGAATCGCGCCACGCCAGATACTGATTCATGCAAAGCATCAACACTTCCGTATTCTGCGCTTCGATCTTTTCGCGGTTGTATTCTTCACTGATTATTTCGGCGCATCTGAAAAACCGCTCGTCCAAAGAGCCTTCGGCCAGGCTCAGATCTTCAGACAGCTGTTGCTCCTCCTTTGGCAGAAATGCCTTTTTGATCAGCGGATCTTTAAATACGGGCTGCTCGGGAAGAGAGAACGGCGCTTCGGAGAACCGTTCCAGAACATCCATGTCTTTCGGGTTTTCCAAAGATGTAAACTGCACCGGAATGTGCTGTTCCTGTGAATAATAGGTATACTTTGCATACGCCTTTGCAATCAAAAGCCTGACCTCTGCATCCGGAATGGGATCTACAAGATGCAGCGTCCCGCTTTCAACACAGCAATACACGCAATAAAGCGCGTGGAAATAGGTCAGAGACGGATCAGAATCCGGGTTTCTGTGCAGCGGGCAAAGAAGCAGAATCCTGTCTTTGCCTCTCTCTGCCGCCGGACCCGTCAGCGCCTGAAATACGCCGTCAACTGCAAGCTTGCAGGTATTGATCTGTGCCTTCGCGTGTTTGCATTCGTCAATGACATCCGGAAAAACATCTTCAAAACCGATGATCTCCGTTTCATCATTGATCCGGATGGACCAGTTCAACTGATTGGCCGGGGAATCATCCTTCCACCCGAAAATCTTCTTGATAATTCTGCGGAAAAGATAATCCGGGTTTTTCGGATCCTCCCGGTTGAGTGTTTCCAGAATCTCAAACTCATCAGGATCCACCAGTCTGCCGGCATCATTTACTAGGATATCCCGATCCAGTTCTTCCTTATCGGAGCGTTTTTTCAAAGCCGCAAGCTCTGTTTCCAGCGTTTCCCGTTCATTCTCCGCAGCAAGCTGCAGGTCCTGATCATCAGAAGCAAGCGCGTCCTCAGCGTCCGCCCCCGAATCAGGGAAAAAGCCGTACGGCAGATCCGAAACAGCATTGTCAATCAGCAGCAGCATGGCGGATTTCACCATCAGCGAACGTTCCGCCATCGGTTCGATCAAGCGCTTTTGCACATAAGCAACGAGAAGTTTGCTGTAAACTTCCGCAACCGGTCGATAGCCCCCCATCGGGAAGGATGACTGATCTGCAACAACAATCAGATTCAAATTACGGTCAACGAGATGCACGTCGGTGATGAGCCTGGAATATACGGCCTCAATGCATGATTCCGGCGCCGAAAGCGGCTCGTTGAGCCAAATCAGATGATCCTCGTCAAAAGGAATCCGAAAGAGCAGATCCAGGCGGAGTGTCTGCTCTTCTTTACAAGTGTTTATGACTACAGTTCGCATAAAACAACCTGCCTCTCGGTAAAGTCAAGGTGAAGGCACAAGTCCAAAATGATTTGTGCCTTCAATAATAGCATATCAGTCAGCCGGCTTAACAGCGGTCTTGGGTTTGTACTGGGGCGAGAACTGCTCGTCGAGCCATTTGTATTCTGAGGAATCCGTTACTGCAACACTGAAGCCGGTAAGTGCTTCATAAGCTGTTTTTGTCTCGTCGTCAGGAAGATTGTCAACCAGGCGTCCGCTGTCGTCAGCATTATCATCATAGAACTCGTCGCCCAGGAAGCGGACCTCTTCCTCCTCTTCCTCTGTTTCTTCTTTATTGACGTCAGGCTCCACAGGTTGCTCATCCGGCTCAGCGCTCGTTGCATCCTTGGCATCGCCAATCCTGCGGCGCTCTGTCTCCGCTTCGCAGTAGCTCTCCATGAACTTTTTGCGCTGCTGACGCAGCACGTGTTCAAACTGACTCGCCTCTGTGGTTGTTTTGTCCACAATCAAGTTTTCATTGAACGGCGCCGCTGCAAACTTCACAAGCACTTCCTCTGCCACATCAATGATATCTTCCGCAAAATCGTGATCGGCTGTACTCTCTTCACTCTCTTTTACATAACCAGCAAGTTTCAGAATACCGAACGGCTTGAGCGCAAGCGCTTTCTTTTCCTTGTTTTGCAGACTGAATGTGGTAGTGCTGAGGATACTCTCCCGCATGACCTTCACAAATTTACAGGTGGTAACACTCTGCTCATATTGCCGGATATCTCCGGTAAACTTGGCGGCTACGGTGCGTACTGCTCTGTCCAACAGCAGATCGAATCTTTGCGCGTACGCCTCAATGAGCACATCTTCATCCATCAGCCAGTATAGAATCTTCGCAAAATCAAAATTCGTGATCGGCATACCTTGATAGCGCAGCAGCATGGCAGACCGGTTCATTTTGGGATCTTCATACTGTACGCAACGTACACCGCTGATGGAAAGGCATTGAATCTTCGAATACAGCACCGCATAAACAAACGCTTTTGCGAGCATATACTGCACGTCACGCTCTTTCTGGAAGTTGACATACGGCATCATACCGCGTTTGTGCCAACGCTTATCCAGGTGCGGACTGTTCGACAACTTACCGGTCTTGTAGACGTCTTCCATCCGCAGTTTGTAATATTTATAGTAATCACCGTTGCGCAGCTCATCGAATTTCGGAATCTGATACGGCTGCAGGCAGTGTACCGCGGAGACATAATTTATCACCCGGTGACTCATATACTTGTTCTCAACCATTCTAAGATGGGTACTGAGAAAGCCCTGCTCCTTCGGCAATTCATCGGAACAATCAATAAGGAACTGTTCCACCGCTTCTTCCGGATTTGCTTTCTGATAATACAGTTCGCTGTGAATCTTTTGGCTGATCACCGGACTCAGTTCCAGGAACCGATACGGATGCGATTTCCGGTCACGGGGACCACGGCCTGTGAGATCGGCATAGAAGCATGCATAGGTATCATCCACATCATAGGCCAGCATCGGGGTGCCACGTACCACGAGATCACGCAGCTTCTTCTCGATAAAGGAACGAACTTTATTGCCCGCAGCTTGATCATCCCGGAAGTTTGTAATGTCTTCTACGCCATTC
>JAEEGL015972780.1_pt1 | contig 24352 bp, 21 predicted proteins | sample 9134231 | NCBI WGS metagenome assembly JAEEGL01 (sample SAMN16246548, study PRJNA631951) | gut metagenome | biome: gut microbiome; feature: rumen; material: fiber-attached | host: Bos | place: Iran: Karaj | collected 2018-10
AAATAATATGCATACTTAGACTCAGTCTCAGGATACACAAATTCTATTTTTAATTTTTCTATAAAATCATTTAATTTCTTATCAGTACAAGCAGCATTTACTCTAAAAGTAAGTACTCCTACTAATAAAAATACAAATAAAAGTTTAAACATATTTTTCATAACATCAACCTACTATAATACCAATAAAATAATATCATATAAGTATAAAAATATAAAGAAAAAGAGATAAAATCAATAATGATATTTATCTCTTTTAATATTAATTAGCTTGAGTTTCAAAATAATAATTTGAATTATAAACATGATCTGTTTTTTGCAATTCTAAATCAATATTTCTTAATTCAGTTGATGTTTTTAAGAAATATGTATCTCTTAATACTTGAACACCTGTATTAGTAATAGGATCATCCCATGTAGCATCTACATGCAACCACTGACCATTTACATATACCAAATTCCATATATGATTAGAACTTGATACAGTTAAATTTGGAATACCAAATCTATCTAAGAATAGTGCCATAGCTTCAGCATATCCCTGACATACAGCTTTTCCTCTTAATAACGCACCAACTGCACTAAATGAATCACTGCTTGTATCACTTGAAAGTGCTGCTTCCATATCATATACATTATTATTTATTAAATAATCATGAATCATTTTAACTTTATCATATGCACTAGCAGTAGTAGGAATACTATTTAATACACTATCAACAGCATTATTAACAGCATTTCTAGTACTATCATCATATTTCTTATTAAAATGAAGATTAATAGTACCACTATTACTAGAAGGACTATAAGAATAATATATAGATTTATATCTATTAAATGGATTTACATAATTAACAATAGATGTTATCTCTTCTTGTGTATCATCATCCATCATACTAAGAAAATCATTAACACAATTAGAATAATTACAATATATTGTTGTATCAAAACCACCATTATTTAATATATTATATAATATTAATTTTAATTCTTTCTTATTACTATATGTATTTAAATCAGATACATAATAATCATGAAAAGCATAATCTTTCTTATCATTGAATGTCCACTTAGCATATAAATTCTTATTTCCACTTTCACTAGCTGCTATTGAAGTAACTTTTGTTTCAGTTCCAACAATATACCATCCTAAAAATTCAGATCTTTCTCTTGTTGGAGTTGGAAGTTCAGTACCAGTACCCATAATATAACTAGTTGGTGCTCCTGCTGGATTTGTTCCTCCATTTAATATATATGTTATTGTATATAAACCAGGAATAACATTTTCTTTCCATTTAGCATATACAGTATAATTTCCAGATTGTAAACTATTAATTTTTTCAATCTTATTTATGAAACTATTCTCTCTATACCATCCTTCAAATGTAAATCCATCTCTAGAAGGTATTGGCAAAACTACTTCTACACCTGATTGATATTTACTAACAGCTGTACTAGGATTACTTCCTCCATTTAATATATATGTTATTGTATATACTTCTTCTTTTTCATTTTCAACCCAATAAGCATATAATGTTTTATGACCAGTTGTACCTTTAGCAAGTGATTTAACTTCATGAATAAATGTTTCTTCTAAATACCATCCCTTAAAATCATAACCTTTTCTAGTAGGTACAGGAAGCATAACATTACTAGTTCCATCATAACTAGTTGGAGCTTCAGCTGGATTAATACCACCATTTAAAACATAACCAATATTATATGTAGTAACTCTAAATCTCCACTGTGCATATAATGTAACAGTTTTACCATTCTTTGATGATAAATTAGATATTGATTGACCAGATTCATAAGGTGTACCACTACCATCTTTTTTAGTATTCCATCCTATGAAATCATATCCCTTTTTAGTAAACCAATTATTTTTTAAATTATAACTTTTTCCATATTTTAAATTCTTTTGATATTTTGTACTACCTTTACCACCATTACCTACATATTTAATATTATATTTAACAGCAGCCCACTTAGCATAATAAGTTTTATTACCAGTAGTGCCTTTATTAATAGTAGTTACTTTACCTTTAAAATTAGAACTCTTATACCATCCTTTAAATATATATCCAGATCTAGATGGATTCTTTAATTTAAATTTATTAGTTACAGTATAACTAGTTTTATTATTAGCATTAACTCCACCATTTAACTCATAACTAATTGTATAAGTAATTTTATTATAATGAGCATATATAGTAAACTTTTTACCCTTACTAACAATAGTTTCAGGAGTAACTAAATCTCCTCCACTTTTTTTAGTATACCAACCTATAAACTCATATCCTTTTTTACTAGCATTAGGTAAATTTCCATAAGATAATCCTTTATAAACAGTTTTATTTTTCTTACTAGATTTTCCTCCATTAGCATTAAAAGTAACTTTGAATGCTTTAGACCAAACTGCATATAATGTAGTGTTAGTAACTACATTAATATTATCTCCAGGTCTATAATTTACTACACTAGATTTAGTTTCACTCCAACCAAGAAAAGCATATCCTTTTCTAGTTGGAGTTACACTTGTTACTAAACCATTACTACATTCAGAAGGAATAGCTATTTTACCTTTATTAGCATTATATATTATTTCATATTTACCTTCTCCACATTCAAGAGCATCAACTCTAATAAACATAAAAGATAATATTAATAATAAAAACCATATCTTACCTTTATTCATTTCCATTAACTCCTTCTTCCATAGTTTCATTAAGTGTATAATCAGATACTCCTCTAGCTTTATCACTTCTATTATTAACTACCTCTAATTCTTCTTCCTGCATCTTAGTAATAAAACTACTCTTACAACCTAATGCAATATTACCATCAGTAATAGTACAAGAACCTTTCTCTATACTATTATCTAAATAAGATTTACCAACTACTACACTATTATTATAATCTCTTATTTTTTGAAGAGAACTTTGAGTAAATGTATAACTATACTCTTCATGAGATTCATAGTATTGATATTCACCATGTGTCTTAATATAACTTTCTATAGAATTAATATATTTTTCAGAATTCATCCAGTTTATAGCAACTCTTCTATTATCATCTCCAATAATAGATGGGAAAATATTAGATAAATCTGTATTTCTAATAATTATTTCATCTTCTAAACTTGTAGGTGGTTGTAAATAATCTATATTACAACTATGATCATATGTCTTAATAGCATTTACATAATCATTTGTACCTCTACCTAATTTTCTATAATAAGTATTATCTATTCTAAATTCATGTAATATATTACATTTATCTTCATAACTATTACCATTCTTCTTAATTCTACATTCAACATTAGCATCAGTACTAACAGGATATACATATTTTTGTAAATCTAAATAATCTTCATCATATAATTCTTCAGATATTCCAGTAACATCAGCTACATCACCAGTATAAGGTTCTATCTGGAATTTACTATCATTATAGAAATCTACTTCATTTACAATTGTAAAATATGCATAATCATTAGTAGGTATATCATCACCTTGTTCAGTAGATATAACTCTATTTCTATTACTCTTTAATTGATCTGGAAGTAAATATTCATCTTCTCCAGTTGGATAATATTTAAAACAATCTTTTCCAGTACAATATGTAACATCAGATACATTTCCATTCTTGTATCCAGTATGATTATTTATTTCATAACCAATCTTAATATCATCTAATTTAGAACCTACTCTTCTATTAGGTCCTACATAATAAGCACCACCAGAATAAGCAATATTAGCATCTATAACAGTATTTTCTTCTTCATTAAATCGCACACCTCTATTATATCCATAAGCATCTCCATTAAATCCATAATCATTTTCTTTAGAATATAATTCTTTAATACGACTATATACATTTCCTATTCTATTATTTTTAGGTTTAGGAACAGGAATCTCTGAATATAAATTACAATTATATAAATCATATTTAATTTCTCTAATATGAGCAACTGAATCTCCATATGGTTTAATAGTTTCATATAAATCTTTCCAACTATGAATATTCTTAGCTTGCTCAGCGCTTATATGATCATACATATGTTCAAAATCTATATAATCTTCAAACTTATTATCATCATAGAATATCTTAGATGCACATGTTCTCTTCATAAGTACAATACTAGAGAATGGTGTTGGTGATTTATTCTCTTCAAATAATTTATATTCTATATCTAATTTAAATGATAAACCAGAATATAAATCAAACTTATCAGCAGTATAATACTCAACAGCATCACTACAATATATCTTACAGAAATTACTATTTACACCAAAGAAATCACTATAATCATAAGATCTTCTACTAGTAGTATTTTGCATATTAATAATACAGTTTAGTGATGGATCTCTTATATAATCATGACTATATCCACCAGCTTCAGTACCACATGTAGCACTCTTTCTTATCTCATAATTATTGCAATTACGAGTAGTATTACACATTAAATCTATTTCAACAATTTGAGTTAATCTATCACTCTTATCACCAGTCTTAGAATAAGCATACATTGTTTGTAAATCTCCAGGACCACAAGCAAAATACTTTCTAATGGCTCCACTTGATTTAGATTCATTATATTCAATTACAGCATATACTAAATCATATTTTTCTTCTACATCAGTACCATCATTACATGTAGCAAAATAATCAACTTTAGCATAACATGTATCTTTTTGACAATATTCAAATTTATATGTCTTAGTAAGTGGAATAACAGATAAATCATAATCATCTATTCTATTATCACCATTTAAATCACTAACAACTTGTCCTGATGCAAAATCTACAAAAGAACTTCCTCTCTTACCAATAACATATTTAATTTCATTATTACAGAAATCAAGTAATCTTCTTTCATCCATATCTAGAAATTCACCAGAATTATATTTAACTCTAATATCTTCACAATATGATTTTTGATCACCAGTAATATCTTCTCTATATTGAACAGCTATCATAGAAAAATCATCTACAACATATGAATCAACACTAGCTGCTACTGGATCAGTAGATCTTTCACCAAACATTTCTCTTAAGTGATCTTGCATATCTCTATTACCAAATATAGTATTAAGTATTAAAGCCCATGCATTTATATAATCAGCAGATACTTCAATAGTTCCACCTCTATTAGCAAAACGTTCCACATCAAACTCATCAAGTTCATCATAAGTAATTTCTCCACCTAATCCTTGTGTCATAGCAAATCTTTCAGTAGATCCACCACCAGTAAAGTATGAATTATCATTAAAATTACCAGTACAAGAAACAGCATAAGGTCCATTCTCACAAGCAAGTTTCTTTAAGAAACCAACTAAATCAGATACTTTATATATTTCATATTGACTTAAAGCTTCAAAATAAGTAGCAAATACAAATCCCATAGTTTCTTTATATACACTACTACTATTACTATAAGGATATTTATATTTAGGAAATTCATATGGATAATTACATTGATAACCTTGGAATGGCATAGCAAGACCAGATTTATCATATCCACCTTGATTAGTTCTTCCTCCCCACATTCTAAGAGCAAGACTAGTTACTTGATCTCTAAAATCATGGTACATAGATTCAATTAATATATTAGCAAAACCACAATCAACAGTACTATTACTACTAATACATTTAGTAGCATCTAATGGTTGTCTTTGATAATTCATTTCTACATTACCTGGAAAACCATATGATGGATTAACACAAAATGCAGTCATATCATCTGTTTTACTATAGAATGTATGAATGCAAAAACCAGGGACTCTTTGCCTAGTAGCATTACATCCCCAGTGAGGACAAACATTTACATAATGAAGTATAGGTTCATCTGAATTACATGAACAAGGAACACACTCTCCACAAGCAGGTCCAGGTGGCATATCAGAATGTATATTTTCATATGTTCTATATGTACAAGTACCACTTATAGTTTGATAAGAACTACAATTACCTTCACTATCATAAGCAACACAACAAGTAGTAACATAATTATGATGAGTAACACCATCTATTTGACCAACATGTCCAGAAGGTCCAATCTTATTATCAGTACGACACCAAGGTATGTCAATTTCACTAGCTTCATGCATCTCTTGATTATATAAATTACGAACCCAATACATCTCACCCAAATATTCAGTTTGACTATAACTAAGAGTATCAACAGGTTCTTCAGAAACACCTGTATCAAACCAATTACAAGTAACCATATTAACATCCCAGTTAGATGAAACGTTAGGCGTTTCTATAATTGTTGTATCACCACATGTTAAAGCAGCATCTAATTTATTAAAAGGTAATAAAAGTAATGCTAATAATATAATAAAACCTCTACCATTAAATTCTCTTTGATTCTTAAGTTTAATATAAGTTTTAAGTTTATTTCTGTAATAAATTGAAATAATAATTGGTGGAACAATAGCACATAATAAATATGGAAGTATAAACATAATAATACGAATAATCTTTAAAGATCTACTATCCTTTTGTATCACTTCACCCTTATCACTAATCATTTGTCTTTCAAAATCAGAAAATGTCATATTTTCAACAGAATCAGTAAATCTAGCACATAATTCATGATCAGGATTTTCTTCACAATAAGATGATTTAGAATACTCATTATATTTACCAACTCTATATTTAAAAGTAGTTATTATTTCACCAGGACATTTACTCTTATCATTACCATATACTTCTATTAAATAATTTTCAGCATCTACTCCATTATAACAACCTACTCCATATAGATTAATCTCTTGATACATACTAGCATCAACTGAATTACCTAATTGATCTTTAACTCTAAATGAAACATCTTCTCTATTTTTAGACAAAGCAAAGAAATATGCATATCTATACTTTTGCATATCAAGATTACTATGCTCGCTGTAATTAAAAGGTACAAATTTTAGTTCTAAATCTTTAGCCCACGTAACAATTTCTTTATCAGTACATAAAGCATTTACATTTGATATAAATAAAAACACACAAACAAATATCAAAATGTATTTTTTCATATTCTTTTACTCCACTATATTATTTTCATATTTATCAATTAACTTTTCAAAAACCCCATAATCTACCATTTTAAATTCGCTATTAACAGCTTCAACAGCTTCTCCATTCTTAATATATATCATTAATGGAGCATCACTTATTTCTCCCTTTATATTAGGAAACTTCTCTTTTAATTTTTTAATATAATTCTTATTATCATTAACACTCAAATAAATAATCTTATCAGATAAATTATTCCTAATAATCTCTCTATATAATTTTCTTTCCATAGATTTTATATCTTTAGAATAATAACTTATATATAAAACAATATTAGTACTTTCATTAACAACAAAATCTATATCATTAAAATTAATTTGATTTATATTACTATCCTTTTCAAATATACTTTTATTTAGTATATCTTCTTTATTATTTAAATATATAGTACTAACATATAATGGAATTATAATAACTAGTATTGAAACAATTGCCACTACTACATAATTTCTTTTAGGAACTTTCTTCTCAAATAATCTTTTCATATATCCTCACTATATCAATTTTATCATAGAATTATAATTATTTGAATAAAAAATATTTTTATATTATAATTTCTTCTAGAGGTATTAGTATGGAAAAATATTTTGAAGAAGAACTTAAATATATTAAAGACAAAAGAATTAGAGAAAATTTAATAATAATGATTAATAAATTACCCGAATACTTTTTTGAAGTACCTGCTTCATCAACAGGAAAATATCATCCAGATTTTTCTTTAGGTGAAGGTGGTTTATTAAGACATACAAAAGCTGCTGTTAGAATAGCAGTAGAATTATTTAATGATAGTGCTTTAAATAATTTTACTCAAAATGAAAAAGATTTAATTATATTTGCTATCACATTACATGATGGATTAAAAAGTGGATTACAAAAAAGTGAATATACATTATTTGAACATCCTATTCTAATGAGTAATTATATAAAAGAAAATAAAAAAGATTTAACTCTAGAAAACGACGAATTAAATTTAATATGTAGATGTATTGAAACACATATGGGTCCATGGACAACAAATTATAAAGGAGAAGATGTATTATCTCCTCCAAAAGATAAATATCAAAGATTTGTTCATATGTGTGACTATCTAGCAAGTAGAAAATTCTTAGATATAAAATTTGATAAAAATAATAATATAAAAAACTATTGATAACAATAGTTTTTTTATTTAGAAATTATTTCCATTCCATCCCCATTTATCAGTAGGATAATAACTTACATATATATTTGATACATCTATACCAAGAACCTCATTAATAATATTGCTAATCTCTTTAGTCATATTATTACATGCATCATTACTAGCACTACCAAATAATTTAACTTCAACATAAGCAATTAAATTATCATTACTACCTTTAAAGTATAAATGAGCATTCTCTTCAAAATCAACCATTAACCACCCTTCACTTTTACCAAGAATACTAATCGCACTACCTATTCTAGTTTTAATTTCAGTTTCTTCTTCCTTACTAATACTTTTATTAGTAACAGTCTTAATATATGGCATATTCCCTCCTAATCATTATCTCTAAGTGCTTTTTCTATCTTCTTAAGTTCTTCATTATCTTTAAAAACTTCTTTAACTTTCTCTATATCATAAAAACACTCTAAGTAATCTTTAATAGCTTTTTTATCTTTTTTAAGTTCTTTTATCTTTTCATCTAAATCATTCATATTACCACTCCTTAGATACCTTAATAATAGATAAATCTTTTGTCTTAGCAATACTAATTAAATCATCAGTAATATCACTTACTACAATAATAAATTTTGGTTTCATATCATCTTTTACTAAACTATCTTTATTCATCTTAATCTTTACTAAACTTTCATCTATAGTAAATCTACAAGATCTCTTATCATTTATCCTATCATATCCATAATAGTTCTTTTGTAACTTAGATGCATTCTCACATAAATAATGAACTCCATCATCCTTTTCAGAACATAATACTTTAAAATCTTGATTCCTAATTGTATATATATTAATACCATCTTTTTCTTCCTTCTTAACTATATTAGGTCTATCTATATATAACATTTCTATATCATCTAAAGTAACAACTTGTTCATTAATAATTTCTCTTCTATACTTTTTAAGTTTATTAAAGAATTCAATAATTGGTAAAGTATTTCTAACTAACTTTTTATTAATTACATTTTCAATAAATGCAAGTAGTATAGTTAAATCATCAGTACTAAATAATAACTTCATCATACAGAATAAAGCAACTTCATCTTCATTAAATATTCTATTACCATCTATCTCTAACTCTTCAATAATATCATAATCATATAAAGAAATATATTCTTTTATATTAGATATATCAAGCCATCCATAATTACCATTCTCATCATATCCCTTACAGAATAAGAAATTAGCAAGAACATTCTTATATACATTTATATCCTTAACAGCATATAACTCTTCAACTAACTTTTTAATACTTATTAGATTGTATCCTAATAAATCACTTCTTCTATTTATATTTAAATGATTACCAAAAGTAGATAATAAAACTAATAAATTAACCTTTTCTTCTTCTGATAAATTTTCATTCTTAATATCAGATAATATACTAGAATAATATCCAAAGTTCTCAATACATCTATATAATGTTTCTTTATTATTAGTATATATTTTAGATACTATATTATAATACTTAATAAAATAATCTCTAGCTTTATCAGACTTAACAAGTAATAATAAACTAGACATATTAACAAAATTAAATCTATCGAAATCCATTAATAAATCTTTATCAATAAAATCAAATCTCTTATCATATATTTCTAAAGTATTAATATCATAAATATCTTTATCATTTTTAACTTCAACATCATAAGCAGTATTAATCATTTCATTTAATAACTTAACAGTAGCTGCCTTAGAACCAGTCTTACCACTAGACTTATATAATAAAGACATACCTATAAAAATAGTAACTTTTTGATAATTATTCTTCTTTATAATCTCTTTATTAAATAAAACTTTAAATATCTCAAATATAGAACTATAATCCTTAGAATAATCATATCTATCTATATTACTAATATATTCAACATATATTTTATTTATAACTTTATAATACTTATCATATAATTCATCACCATAATAATGCTTAAATAGTTTTAAACATCTAGCATTAGCATCCATAGCTACTTTCTCTTTAACACTTCTTTCACTATCATCATTATATACTGGTACTACATACGCTATTGAATAATTAGTATCAATATTTATTAAAGCACTAATTTGATTTAAACTTAAACTTTGTATTAACTTAAGAGCTCTCTTAGTATATTGATAACTCATATTATTACTAGAATTATCATATCTATATAACTTACCCTTAGCAGTTAAAACACACTTATTAACAAATATATCAACTACTTCATTTAAAGGTTTATTTTCTATATTATCCATTATTCTATAAATAACTTCTTGTGTCTTATCAGTATCATTTTTTAAATTAGGCATATTAACATACTTGATTAATTCAATATCATATTTTAATAACTCTATTAAAGTTTTCTCATCAAGATAATTAATCATATAAGGGAATTTCTTAATATACTCTTTTTGTATATCAATACTCATAGTATATAAAATACTTATATCATCTTGAATCTTTTCAAATTGTTTTTCAACATACTTTTGTCTAGCTTCACCATTTATATATTTATTATATTTTTCATCATCAGCATATTTATTTTGAATTTCTTGACTAGCATATTTAATAAAAATAGGATTTGCTTCTATAACATATTCCCATTGTTTATCATTAAGTTTATCTTTAATTTTAGACAAAACATTTTCAGTTTCTTTTAAATCAGACTCAGATAATACAGTTATAACCCTTCTAATATCATCCATATATAACTTAGTAATATCTTCAGGTTGTTTAAAATATAATTTAATATAACCAGTAAGTTCTTCTGGATCAAACATAACAACATTAGCATTCATAAATAACTTATTATCTTTAAGCCACATTGATACTACTTTTCTTTTAACCTCTTCAGAAGCATTATGAAACATATCTAGATTACTATTAATTCTAGATATTTGAAACTTAACAGGTAATATTTTAATTAAAGATGGGTATTTAAAAAAAATGTAACTTAAAACAATTTCATTATTTTCGAACTCCTTGTTATCAAGATAAGCATGTTCTACATACCTTTCACTCTTTCCTTCAAGGCTCTTAATGAAATTATTAGCTCTTCTTTGAATTTGTCTACTTTGCATTTGTTTAAATACATTTGACATTTCTTGCCCTCTTATTCTTTTATTCTAATACAATAGATGCATAATAATATTTATTACTTCTCTTAAACACTCCTACAGCATATTTATTATTTCTAGATAAAGTTTGAATATAATCAAGTGTTCCATTATCAAAATAATACGTAGCATTATCTGTTAATAAAGTACTAACAGTAGTATTAATATAATAAAAATATACTAATCCTAAATTATCAAATAATCTTTGTCTATCTTCTCTAGGATTCTTAAAGAAATTTCCAGCCCAACAATGAGTACTTTCATCACTTATTTTATCTTTAGTATTACCACTTCTTTTCAAATTCCATACTTCATCTCTACTAGCACCAAAACTTTGATTAGCAGGACATCTCATATTCATATTATTAGAACCTGATGCCCCAAAATTAGTAATAGCATATAATAAATATTTATCTGATACATTATCATATACTTCATTTTGTTTAGACAAATTTACTATTCTAGTATAAGATCTCAAAAAGGCAGTTAGTGACAAAGCAACAACTACCAAAGCAATAACACTTTCCAAAAATATAAATCCTTTTTTCTTTTTCATACTCTACCTACTATAATATTTTATCAAAAAATAAACAAAAAAAAAAGAAGTATTTAAACTTCTTTTATTTCTCATATTAGAATGTATAATTCTTAAGAGCTTGTGTAATACTTGCAGAAACATTAGCAAGTGTTTCTTTATATTGAGCTGAATTAGCTAAGAATGAATCAAATGCATTTTGAGCATTGTCTCTACCAGTTCCACTAGTCCAATTGTCCATTATGTTTCCATAATATTTTTTAACATCGCTAATGAATCCTTCCATTGCATCATTAGCAGCATCTACTCTAGCTTTACCATTGTTAGCTTCTTCAGTAATGTTAACTGTATCTCTAACATCACTATAATCTTCAGTTCTAGCTCTTTCTTCACATGCTAGAGGTCCTAATTCTTCTAGACCAGCACCATTAGCGTTTTGAATATTTCTATAGTTAGAAGCTATTTTAGAAGAATCAACAGCTAGTGCTCCTAAAGCATTTCTAATTTCAACCATAGCATTATGTACAACTACTAAATTTTGAATTTGTACACCTGCATCTTTTCCTTCCCAGCATCCTTTTAAATTGTCAATACCAGCCATAATGTTAGTAATAATAGTATCAGCACTAGTATTTGCTCCACCAACTACAACATTATTGAATAGACCTACAGCATCATCATATAATCCTTGTACACTATTAACTTTATGATTCATAATCTTCCTCCTCTATTTTAATTTTATCATAAATTTAACTTATTGCAACATAGCAATAACATATCCTATAAATTAATCATAAACTAATACAAATAAAAAATCAATGAATTTTGTATATTCATTGACAACTTATTAACAATTACTTTTTAGTCAAGTACTTATGATTAGCTGCTATAGTCTTAATTCCTACTCCAAATCTAAACGCAATAGTCGCTAGATTTCCCTCAACTTTAACTACAACACCATCACCAAATATAGAATGACTAACCTTATCTCCTGACTTCAACATACCACTATCATTAGTATACATATTACTACTAATCTTTCCATGAGATACATTCTTATCACTAGACTTATTTTCTTTATTTATAAACTCATCATCTATCTCTTTAATAAATCTACTCTCAACAGTCAAACTACTCTTACCAAAAATAGTTCTATTTCTAGCACTTAATAAATATAGTTTCTTCTTAGCTCTAGTAATACCTACATAACATAGTCTTCTTTCTTCCTCTAACTCACTTTGACTTTCAAAACTTCTACTATGTGGGAATATTCCCTCTTCCATACCAAGAATAAATACTACATCAAATTCTAAACCTTTAGCTGAGTGTAATGTCATAATATTTACTTTATCAATACTATCTTTATATTGACCACTATCACTAACAAGTAAAATACTCTCTAAAAATGTTTCTAAATCATATATACCATTCTCTTCAAAAGAAACAGCTAAACTCTTAAACTCATTTAAGTTTTCAACCTTAGCATCACTCTCTAAAGACTTATCATTTTCATAACTAGCTCTTAAACCAGTCTTCTCAAGAACATCTTCAACTAATTCAGATAAACTCATCTCTTTAGAATCATTTATTAATTCTAATATTAAATTTTTAAATACTAATTCTTTCCCACCATCAATAACATCAAAAATAGACTTATTCTCTACTGAAGCTCTTAATCTTAAATCACTAATAGTTTTAGATCCTATACCCCTTCTAGGTTCATTAATAACTCTTTCTAAACTAATACTATCATTAGTATTATAAATTAAATTTAAATAAGCAATTAAATCTTTAATCTCTTTTCTACTATAGAAATAATAACTACCAATTACATTATATGGAATATTATCAGTAACAAAAGCTTGTTCAACAGTTCTACTTTGTGCATTAGTTCTATATAATACAGCAATATCATCATATTTGTATCCTAATGAAACTAATTCTTTAATCTTACTAGTAACAAAAGATGCCTCTTTTATTTCATTCTCTACTCTAATATATTCTACTTTTTCACCTTCATCATGATTAGTCCATAGTTTTAATTTCTTACCTTCAGTATTATGTTTAATAACACTATTAGCTGCATCTAATATAGTACCAGTACTTCTATAATTCTCTTCTAATAAAATAGTTTTAGCATTCTTATAATCTCTTTCAAAATTTAATATATTTCTATAATCAGCATTTCTCCAAGAATATATAGCTTGATTCGCATCACCTACTACAAAAATATTTTGATATTTCTTAGCAAGTAACTTACACATCTCATATTGAATACTATTAGTATCCTGATATTCATCTACTAAAATATATTCAAATCTAGTTTGATACTTATCAAGTACTTCAGGATACTTCTTAAATATCTCAACAGGTTTTAATAACAAATCATCAAAATCAACACTATTATTTTCTCTTAATAATTTAGAGTATTTTTCATACACTTCTCCAATTACTTTATCTTCTTCTCTTAAATATAATCTTTGATATTCAATCGGAGAAACCCCATCATTCTTAGATGAACTAATTCTATTAATAATATGTCTTAAATCATAATCCTTAGAATCTAATCCCATATCTTTAAGAATTCTTTTAATTAGTGACTTAACATCATCCCCATCAAGAATAGTAATATTAGAAGTATAATCTATATATCTATAATTTTCTCTTAATATTCTCACACCAAAAGAATGGAATGTTCCAATAAATATACTATCTGAAAGACTTCCAAGTTTATTATTAACTCTCTCTCTCATTTCTTTAGCTGCTTTATTTGTAAAAGTAATTGCTAGTATATTATATGGACTTACTCCATCATCTATTAATTTAATAATTCTTTCTGTTAATACTCTAGTTTTACCAGAACCTGCTCCTGCTAAAACAAGACAAGGTCCTTCTTTGTGATTAACTGCTTCAATTTGCTTATCATTTAATGTCATATCTAACCTCACTAAAATATTTTAACATATTATTATTTTTTATTTAAGATTAAATATTTATTTTCATCAGCATTATTAAAATCAACATCCCCACTCCTATGAGGTTCTATATCAAACAAATAACAAAAGTTATGAATAATCCATTCATATTTCATAGATTCAGGAGTCCTATCCCATCTAGTAGGATACATATCTTCATATTCACATATTACTTTAATAATATTTTCCATATCCTTCGTATCATTAATTCTATATGAATTAACAACCTTCATATTAGAATCTCTCAAGTATCTACCATCTACAATATATATATTATCTTTATCATTTACATTATATCTATATCCTATATATATTTCTTTATCTTTATAATATGCAAAAGGATCACTACAAAATAAGTAGTAATTATCATTATAAACAACCTCATCATCATTATTATTTTTCAATAAAATAAAACTATTAAATAATACTATATATGATGAAAGTAATGCACATAATTTTCTTCTCATTTCCTTTTTCATATTCGCTATATGATACCATATATTAATTTAAAAGTATACAAAAAAACTAGTTAGACTAGTTTTTATTATCTTCATTTTGTACATTAACTGCACTAATAGTAGTAGTATTTGTAGTAACACTCTTAGTAACAGTACCACTTTCAGTAGTAACAGTATTTGTTTCAACTACTTTCTTATTTTCAACAGCAACTTGTACATTAGGATTATTATTAATAATAGTTCCTATCTTATTAGCTACATTTTTATTAGCTATTTCATTTTCTATTTCTTGTCTTCTATCATTTTCAATCTTATCAATAGTATCTTTATTTTCAGATTCAAAACCATTTATCTTACGTCTTAAAGTAATTAATCTTACTATTTTAAATATATCATATGTAAGTATTATTAAAGATGGAATTAATATAGCAAATATCCAACCTTTTTTAGATGCTAAGAAATATTGTATTTTACCTAACTTAGGTATTTTAAACATTACTTTTCCAATAATATTATCTGGAAGAACTTTCTCATCATCAGGTACATCATTCGCATCTCCCTTAACTTTAAAATTAACAGTCTTATCAGGCATATTAATAACTTCTACTATTCTATGAGTTATAGGAGTATTACCAAAGAATGTATTAGTAGAATAGAAAGTAATAATATCACCCTTTTTTAATTTATTAACATCTGTTTTCTTAACAAAAACAACATCATAAACATTAATACTAGGTACCATACTTGGACTAATAATAGTATATAAAGCAAATGGAGGATTTTCATTTTTAGATTTAGCTATCTTTCCACAAATAACATAAAAAATAAGAAAAGCTGCTATAAGCATTAATATTGTAATAAAAACATAAGATACAATATTACCTATCTTTTTGAATAACCTCTTTAATTTTATTCTTTTCTCTTCTTCCATAAAGCACCCTTCTAATTATTAGAAACCACATTTATTCTTGCTACAAAAATTCTATCTTTTAAATAATTTTTATCTAAATCATTTTTATTAATCTTTAATTTTAATTTATAACTATGAATATTATTAGGAGTTATTTTACCAACACCTAATTCTTGATTAGATACAGGTACAATAGTAGTACTTTTACTAACTAACTTATTAGTATTATCATTACTCTTACTACTAGATTCTAAACTATAAACAAAATTATCCCTAATCATTTTATCTAAAGGAGTAATTATTTCAAAAACAAGTTTATAATCACCTATTTCATCTTTAGTATCATTAATAACACTAAAATTATATTCATATTCTTTATCAAATTCTAATTTTTTAAGATTTAACTTATTACCATTATCATATTGAGTTAATAAATTAATACTCTTAATAGTAACATTAGTCTCATCTACTTTATAGAATTGTAAATAATAAGCATAAGAAGTTCCAGCAAACATAACAAGTACTGCTATTAAAATAAAGATATATAATAAAATATTAAACTTCTTATTCATCTATAGCACTCCTATATTATAAATGATAGCAAATTTAAATTTTGTTTACAATAACACCTAAAAAAAAAGTGAATTTCTTCACTTTAATTTTACATTATTTACTTATATTAATTAAATTAGCAGATATATAACCATTAAATTCTTTTCCTAATACAGCACTTTGATCTTCATCTAAATTCTTAAGAGAAATCTTATATGTATACTTATGTGTTTCATATCCAACTAAAGTACCTGTTCCTAAAGATTCACTTTCAGTAGGGACTACTCTATCATTTACTTCTACTAAAGTACCACCATTAGTATTTCCTTCACCTTTTAATGATTCTACAAAAGCTCCATTGGCATTAGGTGTAAGACTATTAGCTATTACATTTAATTTAATATCATATGTTATAGTTTCTGTTGCAGTTGCATCAGTTTGAGCTATCATAAATGTCTTAGTCTTATCAGTACCAGGAAAAATATCTTTAGCATCAATAGAAGAACCATCTTCAAATACAATTGAACTTAAAGATGCTGTTGTAACTACTATGTTTTTAGATTCTTCTTCCTTACTTGCTGATATATTAAACCAAGCAAATGTAGCACCTATAATTGCAACTAACAATGTCGCAACACCAATAACTGATAAAAATATAGTTTGACCTTTAAATTCCTCCATACTATTATCACCTAAATTAATCATAACAATAATATTTTTAAAATTCAATAACTTGGAATGTTAATAACTACTATGTTTACACTATTTATTTAAAGTAATAACAGGTCTTACATCTCTCTTATTAGTAGGATTTTCATACATAAATACATTTCCTACTTCTTCAACTGCCCCAACTGTATCTTCTTTATAAGAATTAAGTATCCAATAATTACCACTAAAATAATCAAGATTTTTACTATATTTAAATACTCTATTATATTCTTCATAAGTAATAATTCTTACTTTACTCTTAGAATAATCAAAACAAGAAAAACCTTCTTTATCAATATATTCCTTTATATAACCAGCACATCCTTCACCCTTACATCCATTATATGAATAATCATTACATATATAATTGTCTTTAAGTAAAGATCTAGTATTATCAGATAACTTATTAATAAAATTATTATTTAGATAATCATGTACCATAGAGTTTTCCCATCTATAATGACTCACACTATCCTTTTCATAATAACAAAAATCACTTTGTTTCTTATCACACATTGCAAATCTATCATCAAAATTATCTTTCATCATTAAAACATTTTCATCTTTTTTACTAGATAAAACTAACCAATACATATCATCTAACTTAACAACAGATCCAGTACAATAAAATAAACTACTATCATACTCAAGACCATTACTATCAAAACAGTCTACACTAAACTTATATGGTTCACTTAGATTTCCATCTTTATCTTTAAACCATATATAGTTGTCACCACTACTATAAGAAGATAAGACAACATTCTCAGATTTAGTACTATACCATACACCTTTAAAATCATCTTCACTTGACACTTTATAATCTAAATTAGGTATATCAGAATCAAAAGAAACAATCTTATTGTTCCTATTTATACTAACTTTAATCTCTTTTTCACTTGGACAACTATTTTCAACTTTAATATTACCCATATACGTTTTATATACACATTTATTTACGGATGTTATATAGAATTTTACATTACCATATTTGTCAACATTTACAACCCCATCACCATCAAAATAATACTTATCTAATCCATTAATATTACCATTACTATATTTATATTCACCCTCCTCTAGTTCATATAAATCTTCAAGTAATACTTTAGCACTACTAATAAGTCTTCTATTATTTCTCTCATTAATATAATAAGTAATAATAACACCCATTATAAATATAAATAAAACAATTACTATAAAATATTTAAAACCTTTTTTCATAAAAATTATTATATAAAAAATTACACCTAAAATAAAGAAAAAGATTTAGAAATTAATCTAAATCTTTAGTATCTATTCTTTGAAATAATATTTCAGATTCATTAAGAGTAATACCAGTTTCTAAATTACCAAAATCTAAACTATCAAATTCAATATTCTTAGTATTTAACATATTAAATATCTTATCACAAGTATCAGGAATAAATGCTCTTAATAATATAGCACTAATTCTAATACTTTCTAATAAATTATATAACACTGTCTTAAGTCTATCATTATTTGCTTCATCCTTAGCAAGTATCCATGGAGTAGTATCATCTATATATTTATTACTTCTCTTTAATAATTCAAATATATCTTCTAAAGCTTCATTAGCTTTTAAATCATTCATTTTAGTTTTAACTAAATTTGGTAACATTTTAGCATAACTAATTAATCCATCATCTACATCTTCAAGCACTCCAGGATTCTCTACTTTAGAATCAAAATATTTCTTACTCATCGCAAGAGTTCTATTAACTAAATTTCCTAAAGTATTAACTAAATCAGCATTAGTTCTAGTTATTAATGCACTTTCTGAAAATGATCCATCATTTCCAAAAGGAACTTCTCTTAATAAGAAATATCTAACAGCATCAACACCATATGAATTAATATAATCTCTAGGATCTTTATAATTTCCAAGTGACTTAGAAATCTTACCACCATCTATAATTAACCAACCATGTCCAAATACACACTTAGGTAGTGGTACTTCTAAACTCATTAACATACATGGCCATATAATAGTATGGAATCTTACTATTTCTTTTCCTACTAAATGTAAATCAGCTGGCCAATATTTTTTATATAATTCAGCATTCTCATCTGGATAACCTAAAGAAGTAATATAGTTAGTTAATGCATCTACCCAAACATATACAACATGATCAGGATCAAAATCAACTGGAATACCCCACTTAAATGATGTTCTACTAACACATAAATCTTCTAAACCAGGATTTATAAAATTATTAAGCATCTCATTCTTACGAGTTAAAGGTAAAATAAAATTAGGATTTTCTTCATAAAATTTTACTAACTTATCTTGATAAGCAGATAATTTAAAGAAATATGCTTCTTCAGATACTTCATGTACTTCTCTATGACAATCAGGACATTTACCATCTTCATCTAATTGAGACTCAGTCCAGAATGATTCACATGGAGTACAATATAATCCCTTATATTCACCTTTATATATATCTCCCTTATCATACATCTTCTTAAAGATCTTTTGTACTGCTTTTACATGACTTTCATCAGTAGTTCTAATAAAATAATCATAACTAATTTGTAAGCTTTTCCATAAATCCTTAGCATTATCAATAATAGGATCAATATACTCCTTAGGAGTTACTCCTGCTTCAATAGCTTTCTTTTCAATCTTTTGTCCATGTTCATCTGTACCAGTTTGAAAGAAAACATCATATCCTTCTAATCTTTTAAATCTAGCAAGTGCATCTGCTATTACTGTAGTATAACAATGACCTATATGAAATTCAGCACTAGGATAATATATAGGTGTTGTAATATAAAATTTTTTCTTTTCCATTTTTTATTCCTCCTTAAAAATAAAAAATCATGAATTTAAGGACGATCTAATAACCGCGGTACCACCTTAATTCATGATTTACATGCTCTCTAATCTTAACGCGACTAAACGTTCTTACTCAGGACTCATTTGAGAAATACCAATTATTTGCTTACACCACCCGCAAACTCTCTAGGAATTTAAATATTTCCTTCCTTCCCTCATCGCAAGATACATAAACTTTATCACAATTATTAATTAAAATCAAGTTTTTATTTTAATTCCGTTATTCCCATCATCAATACTTACATAACTATTCAGTTTCATCCAATTCTAAAAGCTGGGGACACGTTATAAGTACTAACAGCATCGTAGTTGCTATAGATACCGCTCCCGCCTACAGCGCCGAAGACTTTTTTAGTACTGGAAATGGCCGAACGAAGCCACCAAACCAAATTGTAGTTTCCATCCTTTTTTCTTGCACCACTATAATTACTCGCTGTTACTCCTAGATTTTTATAATAATCTAATTGTCTTGTATTTGAATATGCTGTATCATAATAATCTGGTCCTGAATTAGCATTTCCATCATCATCTTCCCATACTTCATGTGGTGATAATAAATATAATTTATCTGTTGATTCAAAGTTTGTTTCTCCGCTTGTACTTCCATGTCCTGATATTACTTTTGTTGGTACTATTACACTTCTTAATTCACTTGGTAATGCATCATATATATCTGTGTTTACATATGCCCTCATTGCACTTGCTGGCCATCCTCCAACATTTGTATTTGAACTATTCATATTGTGATTTGTTGTTAAATCTGCAAACTCTATTACTACTCCACATGCTGTTTGACTAAATCCTGCTGTGCTACATTCTGCTGGCTTACTACAGTTTGCTATTCTTAATGTATGTGTTCCAAATGTTCCCATATCTATTTCTTTTGTATCACCAACACTAAATGGTCCATTACATGGATTAGCCATATTAGCAACACTAGCTATTTGACTCCATGATCCATCAGCAAATGTAAGAACTGGTCTTGTTATTGCATTACTATCTTTTTGAATATAATTAACACTAAAGTTAAAGTTTAATGTACTTGGTGTTGTTGGTAAATCACTAGGGTTTATATCTGCACTATATGCAACTCTTACTTTATATGTATCAACTTGTGTTGCATTTAATTCATGATATGGTTCTATTTCAATTCCATCTTCATATGTTACATTGTATTCTAAATAATTTGGTAAATTATTATTTATTACTACATTATTCATTTTAGATGTTACTGTATTTATCATAGCATCTATAGTTCCACCATTTACTACTTTAACAGTGAATTCATAGAAATCTCCTGGTTCTTCAAGAGTAACTGAATAATCTATTCTTGTTCTATTTGTTGGTTCTATTGTAGCGGCACTATCTCCAGCAGTTGTATTAATTGTTACACTTCCTGAAGTAACACTTACATTTTCAAAATGTACATCAAAAGTATTAGCTTTCATCTTAGCAGTACCTGTAATACTAATATTACTTACTATAGCTGCATACCCTATTGCTACTAAGCATATTAAAGCAAATATTATTAAATAAACAATCTTTTTATTATTCATAACTACCTCTATTATATATTCTAATTATAAAATACAAAGTATATAAAATCAAACAATTATACTACTTCAACTATCTCTTCAATACTTTTTCTTTTATTATGAAATGGACTTGGTGGACATAATTTAGCTTTATAACCAAGTGGCATCATTAATACAGGAATTAAATTATCTGGAATATTAAATTCCTTTCTAAGAACTTCTTCATCAAATAATTCTATCCATATACTATCTACCCCTACATTAGTAGCCTCTAACATCATATGAGTTCCCACTATTGAAGCATCAACTACATATATAGGCATACCATTCTTTTGATAAGATTTTTCTTTATCTCCACACACTATTAAAACAGTACTAGCTTTATATCTACATATACTAGCTTTATCAATGCTCTTTAATCCTTCTTCACTTTGTACTACATATATTTTAATAGGTTGATTATTCTTAGCAGTAGGTGCTAACCTACCTGCTTCAAGTATTAAATCTAACTTTTCTTTCTCTAACTTCTTACTACCAAATAATCTAGTAGATTTTCTATTTCTTATAACTTCTTCAAATTCCATATCATTCTCCTATATAATTATTTTATCAATTTTTATATTAATTTTCTATAATACAAGTTATAATTATTATTAGAGGATATAGATATGAAAAAGATATTATTAATTGTATTTTTAATATTAATTCTTACTAGTTGTGATCTATTTAAAAAAGAAGATAACAAAGATTATAATGAAATAATATTAAAAGATGATAAATTTGGTATTACTACATTTAGATATGATAAAGAAAAAGTATTTAATATTGAAGAAAATAAAAAAATAAAACCTGTAGAATTAAATATAACTAGTGAAGATGATGATTTTAATTTAGATATATATCATATAAATACTTCTATAGAAGGATATGAAACATCTAAAAAGAACAGAAAAAAAAGTAATTCTTATAAAGAATATACTTGGAATAACTATAGAGGATATACATATAACGGATCAAAAGATAATATAAATTTTATTATTCTTTTAAAAGAAGATGAAGAAAATTCAATAGGTCTATTTGGCACCTTAAGATGTTCTAATCAAAACACCATCAAGTATTTCGAAGATGAACAATTCCAAAAGATACTAAATACTATATCTTATAACGAAACAATAGAAGATGATTAATTAATAAAATTTACAATCACATCTATTGTTTCTTTTTGTTGTTCATAATTTGTTATTGTACTTTTATTATCTCCTTTTTGATGTCCATAATTTCCAAATCCAGAATGATTACCACCCCATATAATAATCTCTTTAAGATTATCACTTATATTTTTTCTATTTTTATTATAATTTTTTTCATTTAATACACCATCTAATTCTCCATAAATAGATAACACTTTATTATCTATTTTTTTAGTTGAATAAGACGCTAATAAAATAAGTCCACTAACTTTATCATTATTTTCATATACATAATTAGAAGCAACCACTCCACCCAAAGAATGACCAGATATATAAACATTTTTATAACTATTTTTATCTATAATATCATCAGCATAATTCTTACCAAAAAATGCAAAATTAAAAGGCATTTTTAATAAAAAAGTATCTATTCCATTATTAGCAAGTTCATTCATTAAAGGAGCATATGAAGTATATTCTACTTTAGCTCCTGGATAAAAAATTATAGCTTTATCTTTACCAGGACCATTAAAAAAATAACCATTATCTATTTCTCTAATAGTAACATTTTCACTATCCTTTAAATATTTTAAAACATATTTTTCTGCTTTATAATAATCTTTTATATAAAACAAAATACAACATACAATAACAAATAAAATTCCACTTATAATATATATCTTTTTCATACTATGATTATAATACAAAAAGAATAATAATACACATTTTTATTTGTAAAAAAATCAAAAGTTCATTGTATTAAATATTTCTTTTTTCTATAATAAATATGGAGGAATACATATGAAACTTAATGATGAAAATATTATTAACGCTCTAAAAGAAGCTCATATATTTAAAAATCAAAATAATTATTTTTATGGAAAAGTTATTCCAAATAACAATACTATATTAGGATATATAATAAACTATACAGAAGAAGGTATTGGTATAATACCAGTAAGTAAAATGGATAAAAAACCTATAACACAAAGTGTATTATTTATAACACTAAATAATCTTAAAAGAGTAAATGTAACAAAAGCAGGTTTTCTTAAATTTAAAAATATAGAAATAATTACTAATAATGATGAATCAATTTTAATTAATGTATCTAAAAATATTTCATCTATAAAAAATTATAAAGATAACTTAGAAAGATTTTTATCAATTTATGATAGATAAAAGAGGTTAACAATTTGTTAACCTCTTTCCTTTTACTAAAGGATTTAATGATCTTATTTTTATATTAG
>JAEEGL010986668.1_pt1 | contig 24350 bp, 15 predicted proteins | sample 9134231 | NCBI WGS metagenome assembly JAEEGL01 (sample SAMN16246548, study PRJNA631951) | gut metagenome | biome: gut microbiome; feature: rumen; material: fiber-attached | host: Bos | place: Iran: Karaj | collected 2018-10
GGCAGACCCAGCGAGAGGTGCCAAGCGAGGCGTTCCTGCTTCCAGTGTTGGAACCATTCGAGCTCCGTGCCGGGGCGGACGAAGAACTGCATCTCCATCTGCTCGAACTCGCGCATGCGGAAGATGAACTGACGGGCCACGATCTCGTTACGGAAGGCCTTGCCAATCTGGGCGATACCGAAGGGAATCTTCATGCGGCCCGTCTTCTGGACATTCAGGTAGTTCACGAAAATGCCCTGGGCGGTCTCCGGACGCAGGTAAATGAGGTTGGCGCCGTCGGCCGTGGAGCCCATGGAGGTGGAGAACATCAGGTTGAACTGACGCACGTCCGTCCAGTTGCAGGTGCCGGAAATGGGGCACACGATGCCGCAGTCGATGATGATCTGCCGATATTCGGCAAAGTCATTGGCCTTCTCGGCCGCCACGTAGCGGTTGTGGACCTCGTCCCATTTGGCTTTCTCGCGCAGCACGTTGGGGTTGGTGGCGCGGAACTGGGCCTCGTCAAAGGCCTCGCCGAACTTCTTGCGGCCCTTGGCCACTTCTTTCTCTATCTTTTCTTCGATCTTGCCCAGATAATCCTCGATGAGGACATCGGCACGATAGCGTTTCTTGGAATCCTTGTTGTCGATGAGGGGGTCGTTGAAGGCACCCACGTGGCCGGAAGCCTCCCAAATGCGGGGATGCATGAAAATGGCCGAATCAATGCCCACGATATTCTCATTCAGGCGGGTCATCGCCTCCCACCAGTAGGCCTTGATGTTGTTCTTGAGCTGGACACCCATCTGGCCATAGTCATACACGGCGGCCAGACCGTCATAAATCTCGCTGGACGGGAAAATGAACCCATATTCCTTGCAATGGGCCACCAGCACCTTAAAAAGTTCGTCCTGTGTCATAGATAACTAATTATTTAGCCTGCAAATTTAATCATTTTTTTATTCCGCGCGCTTTCGATCCGCTTATCTGCCTGTTTTAATTGAAATAGTAGGAGAGGGTGAAGCGCAGGAGATAATCGACGTAGTAATTGAGATTGGACAGTTTGGTGTATGTGACATCGGAGTCGTCCTGGGCCTTGTAATAGCTGATTGCCTTGCCGTCGGCATTGGTGGTGATGTACTTGGTCTGGCCTTGGAACTGCGCCTTGGACCCCAGGCCGTACTCGAAGCCGATGGCCAGCGGGAGCCTCCCCACAAAGGCCTGCAGGCCCACCAGGGCGTTGACACCCACTACGAAAGGGGAGGAGATGGTCCGGCTCCAGCCGGCGTCCGGGGCGGCGTCACCGGAGATGGTGCTGTACTGGTTCACGGCGTTTTCCCAGCCAAAAGGGAACTCGACGCCCAGGTACACGTCCAGGATATTGTGCTTGGAAAAATGATGGGCCAAGCCCGGCACCAGGTGCAGGAAGGTCGTTTCCATGCGGCCGGTGGTCACATGATACGTCTCATATTGCGTCATGATGCTGCCGTTTCCCACCACAGTTCCCTCCTGTTTTTCTCCCTTCCGGAACACCTCCAGGCTCGCACGGAGCTCCAGATTGTCGGAGGCGAAATACTTGAAGTTGAAAATCGGCATCAGGAACTTCTCGCCCTGCTGTGTCATCACGCCACCGCCAAAAAAGAGGCCGAAATCTCCCGCGCCGGGACGGTTTCCGGTCTTGAATACCTGGGTGGAAGGTTCGCCCTTGGAAAGCTGGGCAAAGGCAGGTGCGGCACTCACAAGGGCCATGATCACCAGAAGCAGGCATGTCTTTTTCATAGGGCGGCAGAAACAAAAAATTCCGGAAAAGCGGTTTTGATATCGGGTTTCGCGATTTCCTTCAGGGGCTTTTTCACAAAGTCCCGCTCGCCGATGAGCGGATGCGGGATGGTCAGTTCCGCCGTCCGGACCTGCTCCTTTCCGAATAGAAGGATGTCGATATCGATGGGGCGGTCCTGGTAAATGCGCCGGCCATCGGCATCAAAAAGGAGCTCTTCCTCGCGGCCGAGGGACTTTTCCACGGCTTTGATTTGCCGAAGGAGGGCCGTGGCCTGCTCCTGGGGCGTACCTTCCGCCGGGATGCGGTACAAGACGCAGAGATTCAGGAAATCCGGCCCCTCAAAGCCCCAGGCCGGCGATTCCACAATACGGGAAATGCGTTCCGGAGCCGTGCCGAAGACCTGGTCCAGCGCGGTCATGGCCCGCATGAGCGCCAGCTCCCGGTCCCCCACGTTGGATCCCAATCCCAGATATACGTCAATCTTTGTCATTCAACTGGCTGTAGTCGTCTTCTTCATAGTCCAGGCCCAGCTCCACGCGGGCTTCCTCGGAGAGCATGCTGCGGTCCCAGGCGGGCTCGAAAGTGAGTTCAATATGGCATTTGGCAATGCCGGGAACGTCTTCCACGGTCTGCTGTACCTCGTTAATCACTTCGTCGGCCATGGGACAGTTGGGCGCGGTGAAGGTCATGAGGATGAACACCTCACGCGCCTTGCTGATGGTGAGCTCGTAGATGAGCCCCAGGTCATACACGTTCACCGGAATCTCCGGGTCGTACACTTCCTTGATGGCGGCGATGACCGCGGCATACAGCGGCTGCAACTCCTGCACATCCTGGGCGGTCAATACTTCTTTATCGGGCATTTCGGGCAATCTCCTTTATTCTTTCAATCATGGAAACCAAGCCGTTGGCGCGGGTGGGGGAGAGGTTCTCCTTCAGGCCGATTTCGGCAATGAAGCCAAAGTCGTCGGCCGCAATCTCCTCCGGCGTCCGGCCGGAATAGACGCCGATGAGCAGGGAAATGATGCCCTTGGTGATGATGGCATCGCTGTCGGCCTGGAAAAAGAGCCGGCCCTCCTGCAAGGAGGCATCCAGCCACACGCGGGACTGACAGCCTTTGATGAGCCGGTCTTCCGTGCGTTTTTCCTCCGGAAACGGCTCCAGGGCCTTTCCCAGTTCAATCAGATACTCGTATTTATCCAGCCACTCCTCGTACAGGGAGAAGTCCTCGATGACTTGCTGTTTTTTTTCTTCTAACGTCATACCAACATGGTTATGGCCTTATCCAGGCATTTCATAAAGCTTTCCGCTTCTTCCAGGGTGTTATACGGGGCAAAGGACGCCCGCAGGAGTCCGGTAACACCCAGCCGGTCCATCAGGGGCTCGGCGCACATCTGACCGGAGCGCACCGCCACGCCCATCTTGTCCAGGATGAGCGCCAGGTCCTCGTGATGCGCCCCTTCCACGGCAAAGGAGAAGAGCGGAATCTTTTCCTCCGTTCTACGTGGAACACCGAAGAGCCGGATGCGCGGATGGCGCTGCAAGGCATCCAGCATATACTGGACGATGGCCTCCTGCTCGCAGACAATTTCCGGATCCTGCCGACAGGCATCGGCAAACGCCAGGGCCGGAACCAGGGTGGGCACGGCGTTGAAGTTCTGGGTGCCGGCCTCGAACTTTTCCGGCAGGGGAGCGAAGGTGGTTCCCGTCAGGCGCACCGTCTCGATCATCTCGCCGCCGCCCATAAAAGGCGGCATCACCTCCAGCCATTTCCGCTTGCCGAATAGCACCCCGGTTCCCGTGGCCGCAAAGAGTTTGTGACCGGAGAATGCATAGAAGTCGCAGTCCAGGGCCTGAACGTCCACCGGAGCGTGGACGACACCCTGCGCACCGTCCAGCAGGACCGGAACGCCTTTTTCGTGACAAATCCGGATCAAATCCTGTACGGGGTTAACAAGGCCTAACACATTGGAAATGTGAGAGATACAGGCAATTTTGGTGCGCTGAGAAATCAATTTTTGCAAAGACTCCACCTGCAGGGCACCATTTTCGGTGATGTCAAGCACTTTAAGCACCGCTTTTTTGCGCGAACAGAGCAGTTGCCAGGGAACGATGTTGGAATGGTGCTCGGTCACCGTGACCAGGATTTCATCGCCTTCGTGCACAAAGGCCTCCCCGAAACTGTAGGCCACCAGGTTGATGGCCGCCGTGGCGCCGGAGGTGAAAACAATCTCTTCGCGGGCCGAGGCGTGCAGGAAGGAGCACACCGCATCCCGGGTCTGTTCATAGGCATCTGTTGCCTGAACCGCCAGCGCGTGCACCGCCCGGTGAATGTTGGCATTCTCCAGCGAGGCCAGTTCCTGCTGTCTCTGCAAAACGGCCTGGGGCCGCTGCGCGGTGGCCGCATTATCCAGATAAACCAGGGGCTTGCCATACACCCGGATTCCCAAGGCCGGGAATAATTGTCTTACGTCGCTAAGGCTCATGAAGAGTTGTATAAGTGTGCAAATTTACATAATTTTGCGATATGATAGCTTATATTAAAGGTCAAATCGCAGCATTAAGTCCGGCCGAACTCATTCTGGAGAATAACGGAATCGGTTATCAGATCCTCATTTCCCTGCAAACCTACGAGGCCATCCAAGGCCGGCAGGAGGCCACCCTCTATATTCACCACTACCTGCGGGAAGACGAGGAACTCTTCTTCGGCTTTGCCAGCCAGGACGAAAGGGACCTGTTCCGGCTCCTGATCAGCGTATCTGGCATTGGCGTGAGCAGTGCCCGCATGATGCTCTCCACGCTCAGCTCAGATGAAATCCGGCAGGCCATTGCCACCGGAGACGTGAACCGCATCAAGACGGTGAAGGGCATCGGCCTCAAAAGCGCGCAGCGCCTGGTGCTGGAACTCAAAGACAAGGTAACCAAGGGAGAGGGGAGTGACGGCATGTTGCCGGCAGCCGTACTCTCCGGAGCAGCCTCTTCTGCCAGCATCGAGGAAGCCACCACGGCCCTTACCCTCCTGGGCTTCTCCAAAGCCAATATCGGCAAAATCATGCCCGCCGCGGTCAAAGACGCGCCTTCCGGCAAGGTGGAAGATATTATTAAAGCCGCGTTGAAGCGGCTTTAAAAAGAGGCGATTTTGTTCCACGTGGAACAAAATTTCGGAATTATCGGCCGAAATACACCAGTAGAACAGAAATATCGGCGGGAGAAACGCCAGAGATACGGGAAGCCTGAGCGATGGTCTCAGGCTTATATCTTTTCAGTTTCTGGCGACATTCGATGGACAGGCTGCCAAGGGAATCGAAGTCAAAGCCGGCCGGAATCTTGATATACTCCAGGCGATTGTTCTTCTCAGCCTGCAACTTTTCGCGTTCAATATAGCCCTCGTACTTGATAGCCACCTCAACGGCCGTGATTGCATCCGGTGAAAATGTTCCACGTGGAACAACTTGCAGAAGGCGATCCAGGGAAACTTCGGGCCTGGCCACCAACTCGCGCATGTGCTTGGACTCCGTGAGGGGCGTAGAACCCACCTCCTCCAAATAGGCATTCACGGCATCGGCGCGCAGTTTGGTCTTCTCGCAAAGGGCTTCCAGTTTCTCCACTTCCTCCTGCTTCCGCATCATCTGCGCATAGCGCTCCTCGGAGGCCAGCCCCATCTCGTGGGACAGCGCGGTGAGGCGGAAATCGGCATTGTCCTGGCGAAGCAGGATGCGGTATTCGGCGCGGGAGGTGAACATGCGGTAGGGCTCGTCCACGCCCTTATTTATAAGGTCGTCGATGAGTACGCCAATATAGGCCTGGTCGCGACGCAGCACCAGCGGCTCCTTTTCGTGGAGCGCCAGATGGGCGTTGATACCTGCCATAATCCCCTGCGCGGCCGCTTCCTCATAGCCGGTCGTACCGTTCACCTGGCCCGCCAGGAAGAGCCGGGGAATCACCCGGGACTCCAGCGAATAATGCAGGAACTGAGGATCGAAATAGTCATATTCCACGGCGTAGGCCGGTTTGAAAATGACGGCGTTTTCCAAGCCCTCGATGGCCCGCATGGCCTCCAGCTGCACTTCGAGCGGCAGGGAAGAAGAGAATCCCTGCAGGTACCATTCCGGCGACTGGCGGCCCTCCGGCTCTAGGAAAAGCTGATGAGAGTCCTTGTCGGAGAAGGTGCGCAGCTTGTCTTCGATGCTGGGACAATAGCGCGGTCCCTTGCCCTGGATGCGGCCGGTAAAAAGGGGAGAGCGGTCAAAGCCGGTATGCAGAATCTCATGCACGCGGGGGTTGGTATGCAGCAGGTAGCAATGCATCTGCGGCGTCCCGTCCTGCACGGCAGAGGGAATATCCAGGAAAGAAAAACGGGCCGGGGCCGGATCTCCCTCCTGAATGGGCAAGCGGGAGAAATCCAGGGAACGCCCGTCGATGCGCGGCGGGGTGCCCGTCTTCATCCGCGCCGTGGGAACTCCCATAGCGGCCAGCTGCTCCGTAATTCCATACGAGGCTTTCTCACCAATGCGCCCCCCTTCGAAGCTGTGCTGGCCAATGTACATCTTCCCGTTCAGGAAGGTGCCGGCCGTCAAAACAAGGGCTTGACAGGAGAAAATTGCCCCGGTAACGGTACGAACGCCGGTAATTTTTTCATTCTCAAAGAGTATTTCCGCGGCAAAATCGGCGTAAATGCTTAAATTAGAACAACTTAAAAGCAAAGAGAGCCAGTTGGCCGAAAAACGCTGTTTGTCGCATTGGGCGCGCGGACTCCACATGGCCGGTCCCTTCGAACGGTTGAGCAGCCGGAACTGCAAGGTGGACGCGTCCGTGACCAGACCCATGCCTCCGCCCAGTGCGTCAATCTCCCGGACAATCTGGCCCTTGGCAATGCCGCCCACGGCGGGGTTGCAACTCATCTTGGCCAGGCCGCTCAGATCGGGCGTGAGCAGCAACACCCGGGAACCCAGGCGGGCCGCCGCCAATGCCGCTTCACAGCCGGCATGTCCTCCCCCCGCTACAATGATATCGTACGCTCCGTTCATATTTCCAGTCTAAGCTGCAGGCAAGCGTTCTCCTTGGCCCGCATCTGCGTAATGTCCTCATCGGAATGATCGTCGTAGCCCATGAGGTGAAGAAGGCCATGTACGATGACCCGGTTCAGTTCGTCCTCAAAGCTGCTGCCGTATTCGGCCGCGTTCAGGCGCACGGAATCCACGCTGATGAAGAGGTCTCCGGATAGGCGGTTCCCCTCGCAGTAATCGAAGGTAATGATATCGGTATAATAATTATGTTGCAGAAACTTTTTATTAACATCCAATAAATAATTATCGGAACAGAATATTATTGCAATATCTCCCAACTGCTTGCCTTCCCCCTCGGCCACAGCTTTGAGCCAGCGGGAGGTGAGTCTCCGGCCTTTGAAAGTAAAAGGAATGTCTTGTGTAAAATAGGTAACCATGCTTACGCTTTCACGAATTCAAAAATCGAAACAAAACCCGTCAGACTCAGGACGTCGTAAACCACCTCGTTCACGTTCTTGAGCACCACGCGGGAGCCCACGATCTTGGCTTGTTTCAAGATACTGAGCAGGATACGGAGACCGCTGGATGCGATATATTCCAGGTCGGTGCAATCGATGATGATATCTTTTCCTTCGCACTGCAGCAGGGGCTGGAGGGCCATTTCCGTTTCCTGGGCGGCCGCGGTATCGAGTTCACCCACGAGGGTGGCGACGATTTTACCGTCAACTTCTTCAATTGTCGTTTTCATACTATGGATTTGGTTAAGATTAAAATATTCTGTCCGTCGCGCCGCTCGTAGGAAACGCGGTCCACGAGTTTGCGCGTGAGATGGACCCCCAGTCCGCCGATGGGCCGGTCCTGGGCATCCAGGGTGGTATCGGCCTCCAGCACGGTGGTGGGGTCGAAGGGGATTCCGCCGTCCAGCACGGTAAAGCGCACTTCGCGGCGGTTGCTGTCGGCATGAACGGTCACGCTGCCCCGGGTTCCTTCGGGATAGGCATAGTTAATCACGTTCACAACGGTCTCTTCCAGGGCCAGACGCAGCCCCATGGCAATCTTCCTGTCCAGGGAGAGTTTGGCGCAGAAGTCTTTGAAAAAAGCACTCAGCCGAACCACTTCGCTTTCCTCATTGGTGAGGCAGATCTGCTCGCGCAGCATGTCCGGATCGGGCGCGAAACGGATGGCCAGCATGGTCAGGTCATCGCTCTGCGGGGCGTCGCCGGCAAAGCGGTGGGCGCCCTCCGACAGGGCCGATACCAGCGTTTCCAGCGTCTTGTCGCGAAAGCCGTCGCCGGCTTGCAGCACGGCCTGTACGCCATCCCGGCCGAAGGCTTTCCGCTCCGGATTCTTGGCCTCCGTCAGGCCGTCCGTGTACAGAAGGAGGATGCTCCCCGGCGACATCGTGAGCGCCTGTTCCCCGAAGGAAGTGTCGGCAAAAACGCCCAGCGGGAGGTTCGCCTGGGTGGGCAGGAGGGTGATATCGTCCGAGAGCAGAAAAGGCTTGTCGTGACCGGCGTTGCTGTAGCGCACCTGGCCGGTATAAAGGTCCAGGCAGCCCACGAAAAAGGTCACGAACATATTGCTGTCATTGTTGCGGCAAAGTTCGATATTCAGGGCCTGGAGGATGCGGGCGGGGCTTTCCTGCTTTTGCGAGGTCATGCGGAACAAGGAATGGATCACGCTCATGAGCATGGCCGAAGGAACGCCTTTTCCGCTCACGTCGCCAATGCAGAAAAAGAGTTTCCCATCGCGGACAAAGAAATCGAAGAGGTCTCCGCCCACCTCGCGCGCCGGCTCCAGGGATCCGTAAACGAAGGACGGAAAACGCGTAGGAAGCATCTCCCGCTGGATTTTCCGGGCCACTTCCAGTTCACCGGCGATACGGGCCTGCTCCTCCGAGGCCAGCCGCAGATTCTTTTCGTTGCGGGCATAGCGCTCGATCATGAAGACCAGGATGGCAAAACCCAGCAGGATCATCGCCAAGTGCTGCAGGCGCATTTTCCGGATGCGGGAAAACACGTCCTTGTAGCGGTGAATCTGGGCCACCTGCCAGTACGGGGGACGGTTCATGGCGTGGCGCCGCACCACCAGTTTCTTATCGGCCGATGCCGGCGAATCGCTCTGGAGAATATCCACGGCGTGCCGCACCGCCTCCGAGGCAATCCGTTGCTCGGAAGGACCGGCTACCATGCGGCCGTCCTGTGTAAGGAGCAGGCCGAAGGAGGAGGGGAAGAATTGATTGGCGTTCAAGGCGTCTCCCAGCCAGGAAAGGTCAATATCCAGTCCGCACACCGCGGCCATGCGCCCCTGCCCGTCAAAGACCGGATAGGAATAGGTAGCCAGGCTCACGGAGTCTGGCCCGAAGCGGTAAGGGTCCGACCACAGCGGTTCGCCGCTTTCCACCACCTGGCGGAAGGCGGGGTTGGACGCATAGTCGTGTTCCGGGCCGGCAATCTGATCCAGGATGATGCGCCCGTCCTCTTTTTTGGCGTAGGGCTCGAAATACCGGCCTTTGCCGGGATAGTAATCCGGCACGAAGGCCAGGCAGCCGCCCACCACATTGGGATTGTTGTCAATGAGCCGGAACAAGGAGGCCGATGCCGAGTCGGGATGCATCAGATTGTGCTGGATATACCACAAGTTCTCCCGCATGGTGGCTTCTGTCAGGTCCAACACATGGGTGATATCCTTGGTAATGCTGGAAAGCACGATGCGCGAACGGAAAGCCATCTCCTGTTCCAGCATGCGGCGGGCCCGCTGGTATTGTACCACGGAGATGATTTCCACCAGCAAGGCGGCAATCACGATAATCCCCACCCGGGACGTCCAACTCTTTCTCGTGGTATCCAATGATTAAAATACCTTAGATTCAAAGACAAAAATAGAGATTACTCAGTAAAAATTCAAACGAAAACCATATATTTGTCATAACCAAACACTAAAACCATGACAAAAACATCCCCGAACACCGTCCTGGATGCTTTTAGGAAAAACGTAGAAAGCCATCCGGACCATGTTGCCCTGGTCTATGAAAATCTTCAGTTGAGCTATCGGCAGGCAGATCAGTTATCCGACGCCCTGGCTGTGTACCTGGAAGCCCACGTACCGGCCGGCAGCGTGGTAGGCATCATGCTGGGCCGCAACGAGCACATGATGACCGCGCCGCTGGGTGCGCTCAAGGCCGGCTGCGCCTATCTGCCGCTGGACCCGTCCTACCCTCCGGAGCGCCTGCTCTTCATGATGCAGGATGCCAACGCCCAGATCCTCATCGCCGATGAGGACCTGCTCCCTATCCTGAAAGACTATCAGGGACCCGTCCTGAAGACCAAGCACCTCCATAAACTGCCGCTGGGAACGCCCAAGGGCTGTCCCCAGCCCGACGACCTGTTTATCCTCCTGTACACCAGCGGCACCACCGGCACACCCAAGGGCTGCATGATCACACACCGCAATGTTTACGCGTTTTGCAGCCACCACCGGGACCTGGTAGGGATTGACACGGACACCCGCATGACCGCCTATGCCAGTTTTGGTTTCGACGCCTTTGTGGCCGACCTCTACAGTTCCCTCATCAGCGGTGCCACCCTGTATGTGATTCCCGAGCGCCTGCGGCTCAACCTCCCCGCCCTGCACGCCTACTTCGAGGAGAATGGAATCACCTGCTGTTTCATGACCACCCAGGTGGCCACCCAGTTTGCCATCAACTACCCGGATTGCAAGGGGCTCAAGGTGATGTACACGGGCGGCGAGAAAATGTCCTCTTTCCCGCTGCCGCACTACCGGCTGTTCAACTGCTACGGCCCCACGGAAACCATCTGTTACGTGGTGGCCGAAGAAGTGAAGGTCCAGGAAGAGAACATCCCCATCGGGCGGCCGCTGCCCCAGATCCACACCTATGTGGTCAAAGACGGGAAGCAGGTCTCGCAGGGAGAAAGCGGCGAACTCTGGATTGCCGGCGCACAGGTGGGCCTGGGTTACCTGAACCGGCCCGACAAAACGGCCGAGGTCTTCATAGAAAATCCCTTTGAAAAGGACCCCGATTATGCCCGGGTGTACCGGACCGGAGATATTGTCCGCGTGCGCGAGGACGGCAAGATTGAGTTCGTGGGACGGAAGGACGGACAGGTGAAGATCCGCGGCTTCCGCATCGAACTCAAGGAAGTGGAAGCCGTCATCCGCGAATATCCCGGCATCAAGGATGTCACCGTACAGGCCTTCGACGAAGCCGCCGCGGGCGCCGGAAAGTTCCTGGCCGCCTACATCGTGAGCGGGGAAACCGTGGATATAGAGGCCCTGAACGCCTTTATTGCCGACCGCAAGCCCCCGTACATGGTGCCGGCCGTCACCCTGCAGATTGACGCCATCCCGCTCAACGTGAACCAGAAAGTGGACGTGAAGGCCCTGCCCAAACCGGAACCCCAGACGCGGAAGAAGCCCCGGAACGAGCAGGCGGCGCCCCTCAACATGCTGGAAGAAACCCTGGCCGGGATCATCCGGGAAAGCACCGGCATCGACGGCTTCGGCCTCACGGATACGCTCTACTACTGCGGCATGTCCTCGATCAGCGCCCTGCGCCTGGCCACCGAAATCTACAAACGCTACGGCTGGGAGGCCGATATGAACAGCTTCGTGAAGACGGCCAGCCTGCAAAGCATCGAAAACGAAGTGCTCAAGCGCCTGCTCTCCGGCGCACAGGCCCCCGAAGCCCAGGAGGAAAGCGACGAAGATGCGCCCTGCGAACTCACATTCCAGCAGATGGGCCTGTACTTCGACTGCCTCAAGAACCCGTCCTCCACGGCCTACAACCTGCCTTTCGTGCTGTCCTTCCCCGAAGGGACATCGGCCCCCGCGGTACTGGATGCGCTGCAGGCCATCCTGGAAGCCCATCCGGTGCTGGCCGGCCACTTCGAGCAGCGCGACGGGAAAGCCTACCTGATTCCCGGAACGCCCGACCAGGACATCCCGCTGGTGCAGGTGAAGGACGAAAAAGCCTTCCTGGAGATGAAGGATTCCCTCATGCAGCCCTTCGACTTGTCCCAGGGTCCCCTGTACCGCATGACCCTGGTGGAAATGAAGGGCAGGCTGCGCCTGCTGGCCGATATCCACCACCTGGTGTTCGACGGCCGGTCCTATGACGTGTTCCTGTCGGAACTCACGGCGGCTCTGGAAGGAAACGCTCCCAAGCAGGAGAGCTATTCATACTTCCACTATGCCCGCGACCAGAAAGCGTTCCAGGAGAGTCCCGCCTTCCGGGAGGCCGAAGCCTTCTTCGCCAGCCAGATGGAAGGCTACGAACAGGAAACGGGCCTCATTCCGGACAAGAAGCCGGAAGAGGGGACCGTGGGACACGAGGTCTGGATCCGGAAACCCATCCAGGCCGATGTATCGGCCCGGTGCCGGGCGCTGGGCATCTCGCCGGCCAGTTATTTCCTGGGAGCCACCTTGGTCACCGTGAGTGCCTTCTGCGCCCAGAAAAAGGTATATATGTGCACGGTGGCCAACGGCCGCAGCGACATGCGCACGTCCGACACGTTCGGCATGTTCGTGAATACGCTGGCGCTGGCCGGCAGCGTGGAAGGGCAGCGGATCGACGCCTTCCTGCAGGAAACCGACAAGAACTTCTCCACCGCCCTTTCCTTCCAGAACTACCCCTTCGCCCGGCTGTCATCGGCCTACGATTTCCATCCGGCGGTGATGCTGGCCTACCAGGTAGGGCTGGTGGAGCAATACAAGATTAAGGGAAAAGTACTTGAGGACGAATTGATTACACAGGATACGCCCAAGTTCCCGCTCAGTATCTTTGTGGAAGGGACGGAAGAAAAGCCCGAGTTTGCCCTGGCCTACGACGACAGTCTCTTCAGCGAGGCGCTGGTGAAAAGTTTTGCCGATACCCTGGAAACCGTGAGCCGCGGCCTCCTGCAGGACGCCCTTGTCTCGGAGATTCCCCTGGTGGACGGAGAAGGGCTGAAGCAGCTGGACGGCTTCAACCACTACACACAGCCGGTTGACCAGAACGAAACCGTGGTTTCCCTGTTCCGCAAACAGGCCCAGGCCACGCCGGATGCCCCCGCCGTGCTCTTTGAGGGCAAAACCCTCAGCTATCGGCAGCTGGACGGCATCACCGACGTCCTGGCCCTTCGGATCCGGGACTTCGGCCTCCGGGAGGAGGATGTGGTGTCTGTCCTCATCGGCCGCAACAGCTGGATGACCAAGGCCTCCCTGGCGGCCATGAAGGCCGGCTGCGCCTATCAGCCGCTGGATCCGTCCTACCCGCCGGAGCGCCTGAATTTCATGATCCAGGATGCCGGCGCCAAGCTCCTGATTGCCGACAAGGAGCTCCTGCCGCTCATCCGGGACTACCAGGGACCGGTGCTCACCACCGAGGAACTGGAAGATGCCCGGTCGCTGCCGGGCATGACGGACATCTCTCCCAAGCCGGAAAGCCTCTTCATCCTGCTCTACACCTCCGGCTCCACCGGCACCCCCAAGGGCGTGATGCTGGAGCAGCGCAACCTGGTGAACTTCTGCGCCTGGTATCAGGACTATTACGGCCTCAAGACCGGAGACAAGGTGGCCGCCTTTGCCAGCTACGGCTTCGACGCCAACATGATGGACCAGTACCCCGCCCTCACCTGCGGCGCCTGCGTCTGCATTATCCCGGAAGACGTCCGGCACGACCTGGGCGCCCTGGACCGCTTCCTCACGGAAAACGGGGTTACGCACAGTTTCATGACCACCCAGGTGGGTGTGATGTATGCCCGGAATTTCCCCGACAATCCTTCCCTCAGGCATTTGTCCGTGGGCGGCGAGAAACTCATCTCCATGCCGCCGCCCTCCTATGCCTTCTACAACGGATACGGCCCCACGGAATGTACCATCTTCTCCACGGTTTTCCATGTGCTGGAGCGGGAGGAAAACATCCCCATCGGCCATCCGCTGAGCAATGTCCTGCTCTATGTGACGGACCCGCAGCTGCGGCGTCTGCCCGTGGGCGCGGCCGGCGAGCTGATCATTGCCGGCGCCGGCGTGGGCCGGGGATACCTGAACCGCCCCGACAAGACGGCCGAATGCTTCATTGACAATCCCTTCTGCCCGGGGATGCGCGCCTACCGCTCCGGCGACATCGTGCGCTACCGGGCCGACGGCAACATCGAATTCGTGGGCCGGAAGGACTCCCAGGTGAAGATCCGGGGCTTCCGGATCGAGCTGAAGGAAGTGGAAGCCGTGCTGCGCGAAATGCCCGGCGTGAAAGACGTGACGGTCCAGGCGTTCGACGCCCCGTCCGGCGGCAAATACCTGGCCGCCTACGTGGTGATGCAGGAAGGCAAGCTGGACACCAAGGCCGCGGCCGATTACATCCGGGAGCGCAAGCCGCCCTACATGGTACCGGCCGCCTGGATACAGCTGGATGTCATTCCCCTGAATGTGAACCAGAAAGTGGACCGCAAGGCCCTGCCTCCTGCAACGCCCTCGGCCATGGAAGACTATGTAGCCCCGGTGGGAGAAAGCGAAAAGGCGCTTTGCGAGATCTTCGCCCAGATCCTGGGTGTGGAAAAAGTGGGTGCCACCGACTCCTTCTTCGACCTGGGCGGCACCTCCCTCATGGTCACCAACGTGCTCGTAAGCGCCGACAAGAAGGGGCTCCACTTTGCCTATTCCGACGTCTTCTCCCATCCTTCGGCCCGTTCCCTCGCCGCCTTCCTGCATGGCGGCCAGACCCCGGCCGACCAGGACAGCAACATTACGGAATACGACTATACCGACATTGACAAACTCCTGAAAGGCAATACCTTGGAAGCATTTGCCAGCGGAGAGCGCATGAAGTTGGGAACCCATATCCTCCTCACGGGTGCCACGGGCTTCCTGGGGGTTCACGTACTCAAGGAACTGCTGGAGCGCACCGGGGAAGAAACCCAGATCTGGTGTCTGCTGCGCGGCAAGGGCCAGATCACGCCGGAACGCCGCCTGAAGGAGATGATGGTGTACTACTTCGAAAAGGATTATCGCCGGCTCTTCGGGAGCCGTATCCACATCGTGGAAGGCGATATCACCAAGCCGGAAACGCTGGAACCCCTGCAGCAGATCGATACCGTGTTCAACTGCGCGGCCAATGTTAAGCACTTCTCACAGGGTACGGACATTGAGGATATCAATTATGGCGGCGTGAAGAACCTGGTAGCCTTCTGCGAAAAGAACGGCGCCTATCTCGTGCATGTCTCCACCGAAAGCGTGGGCGGTCTCACGCCCGGCAAGGTCCCGGATACGCTCACGGAACAAAGCCTGTTCTTCGGACAGCTCACCGACAACCAGTATGTCCATTCCAAGTTCCTGGCCGAACGGCACATCCTGCAGCAGATGGTGGAAGGAAAACTCCGCGCCAAGATCCTGCGGGCCGGCAACCTGTCGCCCCGTGCCGAAGACGGCGAATTCCAGGTGAACATGAACGCCAACGCCTCCATGGGCCGGCTCAAGGCCCTGAAACTGCTGGGCGCCTGCCCCTACAGCCTGCTGGAGGGCCAGATGGAGTTCTCCCCCATCGACGAATCGGCCCGGGCCATGGTGCTGCTTGCCCATACGCCCCTGGAGAACTGCGTATTCCACGTTTCCAACAACCATTTCGTGCCCATGGACGACGTCATCACCCGCCTGGACAAGATTGACGGCGTTCCGCTCGATTACCTGGAAAACGAAGACTTCCTCAAGCTCATGAAAGAGGCCCAGGCCAAGCCCGGCATGGCCCGCATCCTGGCACCGCTGGTAGCCTACCAGCAATCGGCCTCCGAGCAGGAAGGCGTGGAAACCCTCCCCTCCACCGTCTTCTCCATGCAGGTCCTGCACCGCCTGGGCTTCCGCTGGAACCCCACCTCCAGCCAGTATGTCGACCTTATTTTCGAAATGCTCCGCACCCTGCAGTACTTTGAATAAGCGGTATGGCTCGACTTTGCCCGCAGATTATCCAGAATATTCACGGAATTGACTACCTTTGCACTGTATGAGTGAATTCAAGACAAACAAGGCTGTCTTTGTGGGCGTTGTGCTGGAAAAAGGCGGCGAACGGAAGGTAAAGGAATATCTGGACGAATTGCAGTTCCTGGCCACTACGGCCGGAGCGGTGGGTGACAAGTTCTTCACCCAGCGCATGGACCGGCCCGACAAGGCCACCTACATCGGCCCGGGAAAACTGGAAGAAATCAAGCAGTACTGTCTGGACAATGAGATTGAGTACGTCATCTTCGATGATGAACTCACGGGCATGCAGCAGCGCAATATCGAGAAAGTGATTGCCTGCAGCGACGTCATAGACCGTACCAGCCTCATTCTGGAGATTTTTGCCCAGCGGGCCAAGACCTCCTATGCCAAGATGCAGGTGGAACTGGCCCATTACCAGTACATGCTTCCGCGCCTGGCGGGCATGTGGACCCACCTGGAACGGCAGCGGGGCGGCATGGGAACGCGCGGCGGTATGGGTGAAACCCAGATCGAAATTGACCGCCGAATCGTAAAGCAGCGCATCTCCAAGCTGAAGGAAGACCTCAAGAAGGTGGACAAGCAGATGGCCACCCAGCGCAGTAACCGCGGTTCCCTGGTGCGCCTGGCGCTGGTGGGCTATACCAATGTGGGCAAGAGCACGCTCATGAACCTGCTGGCCAAGAGCGACGTCTTTGCCGAGAATAAACTCTTCGCCACGCTGGACACCACGGTGCGGAAGGTGGTCATTGAAAACGTTCCCTTCCTGCTGAGCGACACGGTGGGCTTCATCCGCAAACTCCCCACCCAGCTGGTGGAAGCCTTCAAAAGTACCCTGGACGAGGTGCGCGAGGCCGATGTCCTGGTGCACGTAGTGGATATCTCCCATCCGGACTTCGAGGAACAGATGGCCGTGGTGGAGAAGACCCTGCAGGATATCGGCGCGGGAAACAAACCCGTCTATGTGGTATTCAACAAGGTGGATGCCTACGAACCCGTTCCCTACGACGAGTTCTCACTGGAACCCAAGCAGCCCATGCACCGGACGCTGGAAGAACTCAAGAACAGCTGGATTGCCCAGGAGAAGACGCCTTGCATCTTCATATCGGCCATCCAGAAAATAGGTATCGAAAAACTAAGGAACGACCTCTATAAAATTGTGGCCGAAATCCACGCCGGACGCTATCCGTTCAACAATTTTCTGTGGTAATGCATCGTTAAAACGATTTTTGTAAAAAATTTCTATCATAATAATTTTTAAAATTCACTACCCGCAAATTTTCTATTTGATAGCCAGTATTTGCTAAATTTTGCTAAAAAATTATTAAAAACATAGAAAATCCTTACTGTATAGCAGTCTAAGGCACTTTTTCGCCGCTTGCATTTTTGAATAAAAATATTCATAATTGCATGCGGCTTTGTTTTTATGAGCCGAAATAAGTAGTGTATCCTGATGCAAACCAACATTTGTATCCATATTTAATTTTTCAGTATTTTCACCTATGAAAAGACTTAAACTATTCATGGTGTGCCTGTTAGCGCTCTTTAGCATGAGTGCTCTGGCGCAAACCCTTACCGTGAAAGGTAAGGTAACGTCAACGGATAGCGAACCGGTCGTGGGTGCCTATGTCCTCGTGAAGGGTACCACAAACGGTCAACTTACCGACGGTGAAGGACAATTTGTCCTCGAGAATGTTCCCGCCAACGGAACCCTGGTCATTGCCTTTATGGGCATGAAGACCCAGGAAGTCCAGGCCGCTTCCAACGTTTCTGTCGTGATGGAAGCCGATGCCGAGTATTTGAACGAAGTGGTGGTGACCGCCATGGGTATTTCCCGCGAAAAGAAAGCCCTGGGTTACGCTGTCACGGAAGTGGGCGGCGACGAGATGGTCAAGGCCCGCGGCGGTTTGAACAACCCCGTGAATGCCCTCCAGGGAAAGATTGCCGGTTTGCAGATTACCTCCAGTACCGGTTCCATGGGCGGTTCCTCCAAGATCCTCCTCCGGGGTGTAAGTTCCCTGTCCGGCAACAACCAGCCGCTGTTTGTGATTGACGGTGTACCCATCGAGGGTAAGGACTTCAATACCACGGAAGCGGCCCGCGGCGGCGGTGGATTCGACTACGGTAACCTGGTGAACGATATCAGCCCGGACGACATTGCCAGCATCTCCGTCCTGAAGGGTGCCAGTGCATCGGCCCTGTATGGTTCCCGCGCCAACAACGGTGTGGTGATGATTACCACCAAGAAGGGCAACGCCGGTACCAATAACAACGGCTACGGCGTGTCTTTCTCCTCCACCCTGGGCTTCGAAAGGGTGAACAAACTCCCCAAACTGCAGAGACTCTACGGCGGTGGTTATGCCGACGAATTCGACACGATAGAAATCAACGGAAAGGAATACCTGTATCCGGATTATGCCACCGACGAGAGCTGGGGTCCCAAGTATGACGGACAGCAGGTACTCTCCTGGTACGACCTGGCCAAGTGGGAAGCCGGCGGCAAGAAGGGAAATCCTACCACCAGCGAGTGGAAGGCACCCGACAACGATGTCGATTCCTTCTTCGAGACCGGTATTTCCGTGGTCAACAACTTTGCCATCTCCCAGTCTTCGGCCCGCAGCGCCACCCGTATTTCCTATACCAACAGCGAACTGAAGGGCTACCTTCCCAACAGCAAGCAGGAAAAGAACATCCTGAACGTGAGCGCCCAGGCATTCAGCCCGGACCGCAAACTGGAAGTGTCGGCCAATGTCAACTACCTGAACCAGAGCACCACGGGCCGTTCCGAAATTGGTTACGGAGACAACAACGTACTGGTTAAGTTTGTCCAGTGGGGTCACCGTGAACTGGATATGAAGCAGGCCAAGGACATGTACATGTTCCCCGACGGAACGCAGGCTTCCTGGAACCGTTCCAACTGGGATGATCCTACCCCCGCTTATTCCAACAACCCCTACTGGAGCCGCTACATGTGCTACCAAAACGATACCCGTAACCGTATCTACGGCAACCTGGGTGCCTCTTACCAGATTCTGCCTTCCCTGAAATTCCAGTACAAGGCCAACCTGGACTTCTTTGTGGACAAGCAGTACGAGCGCAATGCCGTAGGTTCCCAGGAACAGTCCAAATATACGGAAATCGCCCGGCAGCAGTACGAACTCAACCACGAGTTCCTGCTCACCTACAACCAGCTGTTCAACGACTTCTCCGTGAACGCCCTGGCCGGTGCCAACCTCATGCGCAACCACTACGAATATGTAGAGGGTGACAGCGTGAACGGCCTGTCCATCGCCGGTTTCTACAACCTCAAGAATTCCATCTCTCCGGCCGAAGGATACAATTATCAGCGTAACAAGGCCATCAACTCGGTGTTTGCCAATGTGGGTCTGGGCTGGAAAAACATGCTGTTCCTGGACGGAACCATCCGTATGGACCAGTCTTCCACCCTGCCCAAGAACAACAACACCTATTTCTATCCTTCTGTGACCGGCAGCTTTATCTTCTCCGAACTGCTGTCGCCAGAACTGAAGAATGTCATCGAATTCGGTAAGGTGCGCGCCGGTTATGCCCAGGTGGGTAACGACACCGACCCCTATCAGATTCTGTCCACCTACAGCCACTACACCCGCGTAGATGCCTCAACGCCTGGTTACCGTCTGCCGTCCACCCTGGTGAACGACGCCCTGAAGCCGGAAAGCACCTCTTCCTTCGAAGTTGGTCTGGAAATGGCCTTCTTCAAAGGCCGTCTGGGCTTTGACGTATCCTACTACAACAGCATCACCAAGGACCAGATCCTTCCGCTTTCCTTGTCCGGTACCACGGGTTACACTGCCAAGGTGGTGAACTCCGGTAAGATTCAGAACAAGGGTTTGGAATTTGCCATCCACGGCACACCCGTAGAAAACAAGGTCTTCTCCTGGAACACCTCCCTCACCCTGGCTTCCAACAAGAACAAGGTGCTGGAACTGATGGAAGGCGTGGACTACTACAAACTCACCAGCGCTCCCTTCCTGGTGGAAATCGGCGCCATGAAGGACCAGCCTTACGGGGTGATCATGGGTACCGACTACGTTTACGACGCCAATGGCAATAAGATGATTGATCCCGAGAGCGGCCTGTACCTGGCCACCGAAGGAAACGTTAACCTGGGCAGTGTCTATCCCGATTTCACCGGCGGCTGGACCAACAGCTTCCGCATCGGCAACTTCGATGCCAGCATCCACATTGACTTCTCCAAGGGTGGCAAGTACTTCTCCACCTCTTACCTCTGGGGTATCTACTCCGGTATGCTGGAGGAAAGTGCAGCCAACAACATCCGTGAAGAAGGTATTTTGCTGGACGGCGTCATTGACGACAAGGGTACCAAGAACACCACTGTAGCAGGCGGTATCGAATACTGCGAAGACTTCTATACCGGTCCCGCCGCCCAGAGCGTACTCAAGTCCGACTATATCAAACTGCGCGAAATCACCGTCGGTTATACCTTCCCTGTGAAGGACGGCAGTTTCATCAAAGGCTTCAAGATTTCGGCCTATGGCCGCAACCTGGGCGTATGGGGTCCCGACGTGAAGCACTTCGATCCGGAAGTAGCCGTGACCAGTTCCGGTAACATTCAGGGTATTGAAGGCGGTCTGGTGGCCGGCATAGCCAACTTCGGTATAGGTGTAAATATCAATTTCTAAACAAGGAGGAAGCATTATGAAAAATCTTTTCAAATATTTCGCTATCGCTGCCTTTTGCACCGTAGCCCTGGCTTCCTGCATCAAGGAAGACCTCAACAAAGATCCCAATAATCCGCAGGAGGTATTCACGAACAACCTGATGTCCGGGGCCGAAAAGTGGATTATGGACAATATCTACGACAACTGGTTCAGCGGCCGCCAATGCCTGCTCTACGCCCAGTACTGGGCCCAGCGCAACTATACGGAAGAAGACCGTTACCAGATTCGCGAAAGCGTGAACAACGGCTACTTCAACTATCTGTACCAGGGTGTTGCCAACCTCATCCAGATGGAGAAGTTGAATACCGACCCTGAAACAGCTCCCGGCAATGCCGTCTATGGAGCCAACTGCAACCAGATTGCCGCAGCCAAGATCCTGAAAGTATGGCTGATGGACATCATCACCGACACGTGGGGCAACGTGCCCTACACCGACGTGGCCAAACTCACCGATGGCGTATACTACTGCAAGTACGACGACCAGAAGAGTATCTATGACGCTATGTTCGCCGAACTGGATGCCGCAATCGGCATGATCGACGAGGATGAGCCTGCCTTTGTTGGCGGTGACGTCATCTACGACGGCGACGCCGAAAAGTGGAAGAAATTCGGCAATTCCCTCAAAGCCCGTCTGGCCATCCATATTTCCAAGGTGGATCCCAGCTGGAAGACCAAGGTTGCCGAGGCTATTGAAAGCGGTGTTTTCGAAAGCAACGACGATGCTGCCTGCTTCACATATTCCGTTTCCGGTACCGACTACTGCAAGTTCTACGAGGGTTTCTACGTAGAAGGACGTAACGACTTTACCATCACCAAGCCCTTCTGCGACCTGCTGCTGGGCAAGGCCGATGACTTGAACAATAAGACACACCCCTGGGAAGGTACCAAAGATCCCCGGGCCGACATCTTCTCGCCGGATATGAGTACCGGCATGCCGTACGGTATTCCTTCCAATAAGACCAAGCCCTTCCGTACCATAACTCCCAACTGGTATTCCACGCAGCCCGCTCACCTTAAGGCGAACTTTGCCGTGCCGCTGATGACCTATGCCGAGGTACAGTTCATCATCTCGGAATACAAGGGATTCTCAGACGCCGAATTCGAGGAAGGTATCAAAGCTTCCATCGCATATTGGGCCGACAAGTACGGAACCAGCGTAAAGGACGAATACATTGACGATTACGTCGTCGCCGTGGGTAGCGCCAACGCCGAGAAAGTGGCCGTGCAGAAGTATATCGACCTGTGGATGAACGGCACCGAGGCCTGGACCGAAATCCGCCGTACCGGTTATCCCGAGCAGCTGGTCCGTCCTGGCGAAAAATCGACCATGGATGGTGACACGCCCGTGGTGTTCTCTGCCCTGAACGAGGTGAAAGGCGACATCATCGCCCGCGTGAAGTATCCTACCAACGAAAGCACGCTGAACGGTGAAAACTGGAAGGCTGCCGTGGCCAAACTGAAGGACGGAACCAACAATTACTACAGTAAGATGTTCTGGGATGTCCGTACGTCCACGTATGACCATCCGGCCAATAAATAAACAACACACACAACAAAAAATCCGCGGCTTTCCAGTCGCGGATTTTTTTATTCAATAGCGGGAAAACTACTCGCTGAAACGGGCTTTCAGGTACTCGCGGTTCAGGCGGGCGATGTGGTCGATGGTCACATGCTTGGGGCACTCCATCTCGCAGGCGCGGGTATTGGTGCAGTTACCAAAGCCCAGTTCATCCATCTTGGCCACCATGGCGCGGGCGCGGCGGGCGGCTTCGGGCTTACCCTGAGGCAGCAGGGCCAGGGAACTCACGCGGGCCGCCACGAAGAGCATGGCCGATCCGTTCTTACAGGTAGCTACGCAGGCTCCGCAACCGATACAGGCGGCGGCATCCATGGACAGTTCGGCCGTATCGTGCGGGATGAGCAGGGTATTGCCATCCTGGGCGCTGCCGGTGCGTACGGTAACGAAACCGCCGGCCTGCATGATCTTGTCAAAGGCCTGACGATCCACCACCAGGTCCTTGATGACCGGGAATGCACCGCTGCGCCAGGGCTCTACCGTAATGGTGGCGCCGGGTTTGAAATGACGCATGAACAGCTGGCAGGTGGTTACCTGGTCGTCCGGACCGTGGGCACGGCCGTCCACATACAGGGAACACGCACCACAAATACCTTCGCGGCAGTCATGATCGAACGCAATGGGCTCAATGCCCTTGCGGATGAGCTGGTCGTTCAGGATGTCCAGCATTTCGAGGAACGAGGCATCTTCCTCCACATCCGTAACGTGGTAGGTCTCGAAATGGCCTTTTGCCTTGGCGTTTTTCTGACGCCATACTTTCACATTATATTCCATAATCGGGATTAGTCTTTATAGTTACGGGTGGCAATCTTGATATTCTCGTATTTGAGTTCTTCCTTGTGGAGTTCCGGCTCCTTTCCTTCTCCCTTGTACTCCCAGGCGGCTACATACATGAAGTTTTCGTCATCACGCTTGGTTTCGCCGTCTTCCGTCTGCATTTCCTCGCGGAAGTGACCACCGCAGGACTCGCGACGGTTCAGGGCATCGCGGGCCATGAGTTCGCCGATATCGAAGAAGTCCACCAGACGCAGGGCTTTCTCCAGTTCCTGGTTGAATTCATCGTTGGTTCCCGGCACACGCACGGTCTTCCAGAATTCTTCACGGAGCTTGCAGATTTCTTCAATACCCTTCTTCAGGCCGGCTTCGTTACGGGCCATACCCACATATTCCCACATGATGTGACCCAGCTTCTTGTGGATGCTGTCCACCGTTTCCGTACCCTTCACGGCAAACAGTTTGGCTATACGATCCTTCACGGCCTTTTCGGCGGCGGTGAATTCAGGTGCGCTGGTGTCCGTCTTGGGCTCGGAGAACTTGTGGGAAAGGTAATCGCCGATGGTGTAAGGCAGCACGAAGTAACCGTCGGCCAGACCCTGCATCAGGGCGCTGGCACCCAGGCGGTTGCCGCCGTGGTCGGAGAAGTTGGCTTCGCCGATGGCATACAGGCCGGGAATGGTGGTCTGCAAGTCGTAGGCAACCCAGAGACCGCCCATGGTGTAGTGGATCGCGGGATAGATCATCATCTGCTCCTCCCAAGGAGAAGAAGAGGTGATCTTCTCGTACATGTCGAAGAGGTTGCCGTAACGCTCCTGCACGCGCTGGTGACCCAGGCGCTTGATGGCGTCGGAGAAGTCCAGGAAAACGGCCAGACCGGTCTCGTTCACACCAAAACCGGCGTCGCAACGCTCCTTGGCGGCGCGGGAAGCCACGTCACGGGGAACCAGGTTGCCGAAGGCCGGATAACGGCGCTCCAGATAGTAGTCACGATCCTGCTCAGGAATCTGGGAAGCCTTTATTTCGTGCTTGCGCAGTTTGAGCACATCCTCCATCTTCTTGGGCACCCAGATACGGCCATCGTTACGCAGCGACTCGGACATAAGGGTCAGTTTGCACTGCTGGTCGCCGTGCACCGGAATACAGGTGGGGTGAATCTGGGCAAAGCAAGGGTTGGCAAAGAAAGCGCCCTTACGGTAGGCCTGCATGGCGGCCGATCCGTTGGAGTTCATGGCGTTGGTGGAAAGGAAATAGGTATTTCCGTAACCGCCGGTGGCCAGCACCACGGCATGGGCGCCGAAGCGCTCGATCTCGCCGGTGACCAGGTTGCGGGCAATGATACCCTTGGCCTCACCGTTGATAATGACCAGATCCAGCATCTCGTGACGGGGGTAGCTCTTCACGGTACCGGCGGCGATTTCCTTGTTCAGGGAAGCGTAGGCACCCAGCAGCAGCTGCTGACCGGTTTGTCCGCGGGCATAGAAGGTACGGCTCACCTGCACACCGCCGAAGGAGCGGTTGGCCAGGTATCCGCCGTATTCACGGGCGAA
>JAEEGL013477716.1_pt1 | contig 24350 bp, 22 predicted proteins | sample 9134231 | NCBI WGS metagenome assembly JAEEGL01 (sample SAMN16246548, study PRJNA631951) | gut metagenome | biome: gut microbiome; feature: rumen; material: fiber-attached | host: Bos | place: Iran: Karaj | collected 2018-10
AAATCCGCTCTTTATACCGTTCCGCACAGAGCGCACATTGGACCAGGCAGAACTGTAAAACGGCACCTTGTCACGCTTAAGTATCTCCTTGGCAAGCACAGAAGTCAGGGCAGTGGCAATGCCCTGCTGTCTGTATTCCGGCAGCACGTCTATGCCTATCTGCCACATCATCTCGCAGTCTGCAGAGCAGCCTGCAAGCCCCACAAGCTTCCCCTTATCGTATGCCCCCACTCCAAGCATATCCAGCTGCTTGCGGCTTTCACAGAGGGCATTGCTCCATTCAGGAAGATAAAGCTCTGCAAAATCCTTCTGTTCCAGTACACGCATTTCATATGCACATGAAGCATCCGGTATCCTGCTTATGTCCGGCAGGTAGTATTCCGGCTGGTAACAGACCTTGTGGCCTCTTTCCATCAGCTGTTCATTGAGCCAGTGCAGGCTGGGAGTTTCAAAGAGATGGTAAAAAGTATACCGTCCCATATACTCCTCTACTATATCCCGAACTTCATCAGTTACGGCCGCCACCACATTGCTTCCGTATGAAACAAGACAGCAGGTATTAGGATCTTTTATATACTTGCGTGCATTATCCCCCTTATGGTAAGTGGATATCACATTTTCTTTTTTTAAAAAATCTTCCGCCTGACAGCCGATATCCTCTGCCGACTGCTCCATGGCAATCTGCAATATTTCTTTATTTGTCATAATTCCCCTGTATCCATCATTTTAATTATATTCAAAATCTTCCGGCTGCACCCTTCAGCCCATATTTTATTACAGAATTCCTGTATCTTCCCATCATTCCCATCATCCACAACTGTCTTTGGGTCAATAAGGATGAGCTCTGCCACAAAAGAGTCTATCTCCAGCTGCTTCTTAAGTTTGAAAAATGCCTTCTCCGCACCGTTCCCGCTCTGGCACGCAAATGCAGCAATCCTTTTTCCTTTCAGTTCCTCCTTATGCTCATTTACAAAGGTCTTTATCGGCGGTGCCGGATTGCTGGCCCACACAGGAAATCCGATTATAACAGTGTCATACTTTTCTGCATCAAATTCATATGGATTGAGTACAGGCATCTCACCCATAAGAGCGCTCTTTCCGCCCCATATGAATTTCCTGGCACCCTTATCCGGATATGCCTTGTCCGGCTCTACACGAATGGTATCGGCGCCTGTTATAAAAGCGATCTTATTCGCCACCAGCTCACTATTTCCATGCATTGAATAATATACTATTGCAGTTTCCATTTCCGTTCACGATCCGGTCAGTTTTCCGGATGCACTCCCCTTTCCATGAGTATATTTTTCGCTTTTGTACACCACTTCAGATACGCCTCATATGTTTCGATTCCGAAAGTCACCGTAAGGTAATAATTCAGGTGATCCCTGTCATACAGCACTTTTTCAAGGTTATCCCTGTATATCCGAAGTACAGACAGCGACCGTCTTGTTTCCTCTTCAAAAAGCTCTATGTTATGCAGGGTAACCTCTCTTTCTTCCACGCCGCCAAAATAGAGTTTAAGCAGTGTCTCATACTTCAGATCGTTGTTCGCCTGTTCTTCCTTTAGCCACTCCTTAAGGGATTCATTACCCTTGTCCGTGATATGGTACAGTATCTTTTCACGGGCACCCCTGCTTTCAGTCCTGCTTTCTATGAGTCCGTTTTTCTCCATATCATTAAGAGCCGGATATATGCTGCCAAAGCTCCCCTTACAAAAAAAACTTATGACACCGTCAATCCTTTTCTTTATATCATAACCCGTCAGGTCCTCGTGGGACAGAAGCCCCAGAATGACCATGTCTATCTTTCTGTCCTTAGCCATACACTACTCTCCAAAGGCTTTTTTGTATTAGTGTTTCTATGTCATGTGTCAATAATATATCATTTTGATATATTAAATCAATGTCATAATATTGTCAATACGAATCCTGAGGAAATCGTTCGATACTTATTGATCCTTTCCTTATCGTATCTCAGTTTTTTGAGCCTTTTTGTCTAGATTACGCAGCATCAGTTGCAGCGTTCAAGAAAATTGCCAGTAATAGCAGCGTGCCATTTTCACCACAGAAAAATCCCCCGTCACGCTTTAGGTGACGGGGGACTAAATACCTTTAACCTATATGACGGTCTGCCGGCTTATCAGCAAACGCCCTGAGCGATCATAGCGTCTACAACCTTCTTGAAGCCTGCGATATTAGCGCCGGCAACGTAGTTGCCTTCCATGCCATATTCCTTAGCAGCATCATCGATGTTGTGGTAGATACCAACCATGATGTTCTTAAGCTTAGCATCAACCTCTTCGAAGCTCCAGGAAAGTCTCTCGGAGTTCTGGCTCATCTCAAGAGCAGATGTAGCAACACCACCTGCGTTGGCAGCCTTACCGCCTACGAAAGGCACATTGTTCTTCTGGAAGTACTGAGTAGCCTCGATAGTAGTAGGCATGTTAGCACCCTCTGCAACATACTTAACGCCGTTAGCAACGAGCATCTTGGCATCTTCGATATCAAGCTCATTCTGTGTAGCGCAGGGAAGAGCAATATCAACCTTGTACTGCCATACACCATGCTCGCCGTTCTTCTTCTCAAAGTACTTAGCTGAAGGCTTAGCTGCAGCGTACTCTGTAAGACGTGCTCTCTTAACTTCCTTTACTTCCTTAAGAAGCTCTACATCAATACCTGACTCATCATAGATCCAGCCTGTAGAATCAGATACTGTAACAACCTTAGCACCCAACTGCTGTGCCTTCTGGCATGCATATATAGCCACGTTACCTGAACCTGAAACGGCAACTGTCTTGCCTTCCATCTTATCGCCATGGCACTTAACCATCTCTTCTGTAAGATATAAAAGACCGTATCCTGTAGCTTCTGTACGAGCAAGAGAACCGCCGTATGTAAGGCCCTTACCTGTAAGAACGCCTTCATAGAGGCCCTTGATCCTCTTATACTGACCGAACATAAAGCCGATCTCACGAGCACCTGTTCCGATATCGCCGGCAGGTACATCCTCGTCAGCTCCGATATACTTAGAAAGCTCTGTCATAAAGCTCTGGCAGAACTTCATGATCTCATTGTCAGACTTACCCTTGGGATCGAAGTCTGAACCACCCTTACCACCGCCGATGGGAAGTGTTGTAAGACTGTTTTTGAAAATCTGCTCAAAACCAAGGAACTTGATGATACCAAGGTTTACCGAAGGATGAAGTCTGAGTCCACCCTTGTAAGGTCCTATAGCATTGTTAAACTGTACACGGAAACCTCTGTTAACCTGTACCTTACCGTTGTCATCAACCCAGGGAACTCTGAACATGATCTGACGATCAGGCTCTGTGATCCTCTCAAGGATAGCAAGATCACGATACTTCTGCTCATCCTTTGCGATAACGGGCTTAAGGGTCTCAAGCACCTCTGTTACGGCCTGGATAAACTCAGGCTGGTCCGCATCTCTCTTCTTAACTTTCTCAAGCACTTCATCAACGTATGACATAGCATTTTCCTCCTATTATGTGTTGTCACAACATTATTAACATATAAAAAAGGGCGCAAATCTACTGATCTGACGCCCTTGTCTCACTGATGATAACACATTGTATACAATTATGCAATATGTATTTTCTATTTTTTCAATCTTTCTTTTCCGGCCCTAAAACAAGCCGTTCACGACACTATCTTAAGTATTCGCTCTTAACGTAACCGGTACCCTTCTTGTACTTGACCTTGGTCCAGCCGTCTGACTGCTTCTCAACCACTTCAAGCTTCTCGCCGCCATATACGGTTCCGAGCTTGTTGGAATCCGTAGAAGGCTTCTCTCTTACATTGACCGTATCCGTTGCGGTTGCCGTGCCTGATGAAGGTGAATTCTTGGCAGCCTCGTTGTTATCCTTGGATGTATCGTTAGTGGTCTTATTCTCAGTCTTATTCTCAGTCGTAGTCGTTGTATCGTTATTGCCTGTATCGGCGCTTGCACTCTGTGTACCAACTGCCTCAAGATATTCAGACTTGATGAATGCTTCCTGCCCTTCAAAGTCGATCTTTGACCATCCGTTAGCCTTCTCCTCAAGCAGAGTAAACTCCTGGCCTTCACTTGCCTTGCCGAGCTTATCCGCCTTCTCGCTGTCAGATGCTCTGACATTTACAACGGTAGTTGCCCTGACAGTCTTGGTCGCAGGTGTCTCAGCCTCGGATTCAGACTCGGGTTCGGGTGTAGGCGTAGGTGTAGGCTCTTCAACCGGAGCCTCAGCCTTGGCAAGCTCCTCTCCCACATCAACCTTCATCTGTACGCCCAGCTCATCCATGAACTTGCCGAGGTCCGGATTGGCTTCCATGATCTCGTTGTACTTGACATTGATGGTATTGCTCAGATCCTGTACATCATCCTGTACGGAAACTATCTTACAATACTCGATTATCTTGTCATCCTGGGGATCCTCATTGATATAGTACTTGCCGGTCTCGTCGACACAGACTAACCATACGTTCATACCTGGGATGAGTTCCTCATAATCCTTGAGCTTAACGTCATAATTGACATATACCAGATATGAATTATCTACCGGTCCCGGCTTGGTATAGCATGTGATGTTGGGATAGTTCTCCACATACTCAGACTTCTTCTGAACTACTATCCTCTCCTTGTCATCCATTCCGGTCCTGAGACTCTCAACGGTCGTTGTATCTCCGCTTGCAACAGCCGTATAATACTTCTTCATAAGGTTGTTGACCTCGGGATATGCATCCTTCTTAAGCGGCTCCTCGGGTATAGTATATGTCTCTGCAGCCTCTGTAGTCTCCTCTTCCAGTACAGCCGTAGCTTCCCTTGACTTGGAAGCAACCTTTCCTGACACCAGAACTGCGGTTACAAGCAATACTATGAATACCACAACTGTGATGACTATCTTGTAATTGTCCTTGATAAGTTCGATCACATCCTTGATCCATTCAACAAATCCGGATGTTTTCTTGTTATTATCGCTCACGATCTTTCTCCTTTTTTAAGGAATGTGCCCGACAGGAATCGAACCTGCATTAAAGGCGTCGGAGGCCTTCGTTCTATCCATTAGACTACGGGCACTAAGGTAACATCTAACGAATTCTATCGACGCAAACGCCATACGCCATAATTGTTACGAAAATGTTACAGCCTATCTATACTACCATATTAAGGCCTTATTGTCCAGTACGGGCAAACCCTGCAGGAATCAGCATTTCAGGCTGTATTGAGAGCACATCCCCTCTATTCGGACACCCTTTCCTTAACTGCATATACATTATAGCCCTCATACTCTGACAGCTTCACCATACGGCTCTCCGCATAGTTGAGTCTGGCCATATGATATCCGTACAGCACGGGCCACTGCGGCTCCTTATACTTGCTGTCATACATCTCGGGACAGAATATCGCATATCCCGCATCCGCGATCGTCTCACATTCAACCGGAGTAACGTCATGATAGAACTTAAGCACATACTTGGCATAATCATCAGTGAAATATACACTGTCAAATGATGAAACATCAAGCCCCTTAAGCGCTCCTTCTATCTTATTCTCCCTGTCTGCCAGAGGCTCACGATAGTAAGGTCTCGCAACGCTGCCAAGTCCGAGCAGCAGCGACAGACACAGGGTCACAAGGGTTATCCTCCTTACCAGTCTTCCCTTGGCAAAGGATTCGCAGTATATGTTTATGGTATGGATCGTTCCAAAAATGATCGGGATCACATAGAAGCTCAACACCCTCAAATACGGCTGAACACTCTGGACCAAAAGCATCAGGGGTACTGTTATAAGTGTAACGAACACATACAAAGAACCCAGGAACCTCGACCTTCTGTAGAATATCTGTGTAAAGGCATTGATAAAACTGCAGATTATCAGGCAGACCGATGTCATGAATATCGTGATACCGCCAAAGCTGTAGTAATTATCAAAGAGATCCTTAAAGTACTCGGGCATAGTCCTTATGCATTCACTCCTCTTGATACTCTGTATATAGGGAGTTGCAAGCATATAATCAAGACCGGTCTTAAGCGACCTGAAAGGAGCCTTAAGAACGATCTTTGCCTGATGGATACCGTAGTACAGATCTTCCGGGTCCTTGCTTATGAGATTGGCTCCAATAGCCAGCCATATCAGCGAATACAGGATAAGCGTGACTACCGCAGCAGCAAGCGATGCCGCCAGAAGCCTTGAAAACCTCTTATAATTCTTACGAAGCAGAAGGAACAGACCTCCCGTCACACAGGTGGGGATCACCCAGTAAACCGAACTCGGGACTATATACAACCCCAGCGTCAGCGCCGCTCCGAAGATGATATAGTTACGCCTGAGATGTTCTCCGAAGCATATATTATGCAGAGTAATAAGTGCCACAAGATAGCAGGTCACAGCCAGGGTATAACCTCTTCCCTGAACGGAGAGCCTGTGGATCAGATACGCCCCCGCATACAGTGCCGTTACTGCAGTCGAGAGATATTTATTCATGAACTTGCATGAGAAATAATATATAAGGATAAGATTGGCAACAGCCGCGATACAAGATATACCCCTTAACCCAATATAAGGATAGCCGAATATATCCAGACAGGCCGACAGGACCGAATAGCCTACATGATTATTGGGCACCGGCCAGTGGATCGCCGCATAGACCGGCCCCCTGCTGATAAAGTAGTAATATGTATAGAGTTCATCATACCACGGCTTATTGGTAAACATGGTGATGACATAGACGATCGTCATGATCGCGATAAGCGTCGCCACCAGCATATGTTCTCTTATAATATCTTTAAGCAAGTTCAGTTTTTTCATCCTAAGTGTCCGTTTCATCGCAGCTTACTGCCTTTGATGTCATTCTGCCTTAAGTCTGTATATGTTTATCCAGTACCTCTCGATCAGCATACTGTCCATGAGTTCACAGTCCATGCCCATCCCGGTCCAGTTCTCCACTATATCATCCCTCGAGTTGAAGCTTCCGAGGAAAAACACGGGCGACTCACTCTTACACAGTCCGAGCACCCCTTCATCATCCAGCGAATCACTTACGCTATCATACATAGTCGGTATCAATCCGTCAACCTCGCCGTCATAGAGATAGACCTTATCTTCAGGCATATAGTATCCCATTATGGAGGTCACGTGGTCAAAGTTGGTGATAAGCACCGAACCCTCGGGGATCTCAGCCAGCGCTTCCCGTGCATGTTCCATCTGCGCTACCTTCTTGCCCTCTTCACCCCTGAATCCGTATATCGTCATTATCCCGACAGCTATACAGGGTATCAGAAGCCAAAACACCTTCCTGCCCTCAAGCGCCTTATGTGCCATAACGGCAAGTGACAGATACAGCCCGCCAAGCGCAGGTATCATATATCTGTATACGAAGATGGGCGTCCCTGCAAGCGAAAGAACAAATCCGCTGCCCACTATGAAGACAAGCGGACTGATGAACAGAATAACGCTCATCCACCCTTCCTTATCCTTCTTAAGCGCAAACGCAACAAGCGTAACGCCTATGGCCAGTACCAGTAATCCCGCAAGGATATAAGGTATCTTATCGACCTCCGCAACCGGAAGTACGATAAACTTGATACATCCCGGAATACTCCGAAGCGTAAGCGGCTGGATCCAGTAATTACCGCTAATATTGTCCATCTGGCTCTTAAGCACCGGAAGCCACGGCAGATAGGCACATGCAGAAATAAGCGCACATATGATGAGCCTGCGCACGTTCTTCCTGCTCTCCCCGCCCTTAACAAGCGATATTATAAGCAGCGCCGCATATATTCCCGCAATACCTATGCAGGCATAATACTGTGTATATGCCGTCAGTATCCCGAGCACACAGAACAGAACCCATGTCGGTGTCCCGGCCTTCCCGGCATCATCGATCATCCTGTCAGCCGTAAGGACCGCCCCGGTTAAGAGCATGAGCCCGAGAGAATACATCCTTATCTCCACATAGTATGTGGCAAGCTGCGGCATTACGGTCATTAAGAATATGTAAAAACAGGCCGTATCAAAGCCATACTTCTTCCTTATGTATGTCAGCGCCATGGCGAACACCCCGACCCATGGCAGCATCGATGCGATCTTGGCAGCAGGGATCAGAAACGCGTCTCCCGCTATCATCGTAACAAACGAGGTCACAACCTTAAGATATATATAATACAGAGGAGGATGAACATCCTTTGCCGTAAGGCTCACTATATCCTTAAGCCCACCCCTTATGAATCCCATCGAAAAGACTTCATCATACCATATATCATCACCCACAGTGAAAAAGCCGATGTATATGATCGTGAATATGCTTATCACAAGCAGGATAACACTTGTTATATTACTTAACTTCCCTTTGGAACTCTCTGCACGCATACAATCAGTATATCATTTGCCCACTTGTATGTAAAATGCTATACTGACAATATCATGAAAGCTAAGGTCAGTTACTTACGTTCATATTTGATCATATTCATCTCATCGGTCATCCGTATTGTCTATGTGCTTAACACCACCGTTGGACAGCGACAGCACGACCTGGGTTATGCGACACTTCTGGATGACGGCATAGTCAATCCGGGACATCTGGGATATGTTGAATATATCGCTAAGTTCAAGCATCTTCCGGACTTTGATCCCTTCTCTATATTCTCATATTATCATCCGCCCCTTCATCACGTGATCGCGGCCATAGTCGTGGATATCGCCCACGCCCTCGGAGTGAAGGAACCTGCGGTATATGAGTTCATACAGCTTCCCACCTGCATATACGGTATTCTCACTGTATGTGTGGCTTTTCTTATACTCAAGAGTCTTACGGATGATGAGAATACCCTTCTTATCCCCTTGGGACTGGTCGCATTCCATCCGGGACTTATCTATATGTGCGGGACCGTCAACAACGATATGCTGGCAGCCCTCTTAAGCTTCATATGCATTTACAATACACTTCGCTGGATACAGAACGATCATAATCTTAAGTATCTGATATATATGGCGCTTTCCATAGGCATCGGCCTTATCTCCAAGTTAAACGTGGCAGTTCTGGTATTCCCGATGGGCGCAGTGATGTTATACCATCTGATACGGACAGCCAAAGACGGGGAAGCCGGCAGATGCATAAGAGAATATATTCTCTTTGCCGTGATAGCCCTTCCGATAGGCTTATCATGGAGCCTTCGAAACATCATAAGGTTCTCCGTTAAGCCCGGCATCTCCTCTGCCACTCCCGAATCCAACCAGTACTTAGGCACCTATCCCTTATCGGAGATAATAGGCCTGCCGGTTGAATCATCCATAAGTTTCCCCTTCCATTCAGAGAATGCGGTATATTGTCACAATGCTTGGTCCATCCTGTTTAAGACCTCACTCTTTGGAGAGACCTTCCCCGAAGACATCACTCCGGGTATGCTCTTATTCTGTCAGATCGCATTTGTGGCAGCGATCCTCATAGCCTTTATCTGTGCGATCCTTGCTATTGTAAAGCCCCTCATATATATGAAGAAAGGCAGCGTGGAGTTCGGTATCTTCCTGTTTATCGGATACACCTCACTCCTTGCCACCTATATCCTCTTTGTTATCAAGTACCCTTATACATGCAGCTGCGACTTCAGATACGTCCCGACTGCACTCATCTACGCCGCAATATCTCTGTTGCCCGTCAGCCGGACAGAACCGGACAGTTCTAAGCAGACACAGGATCCGCCACAGGCTCAAGCCAGTTCGTAGACCTGTGATACCTGTATGCATGATCGGACAGTACCTCATCGGGGCTTAGCTTACTCTCATTGACATCCCTTACAAGTGCAGACAGTTCATATCCTCTGTCATTATCTCCGTCATCAGGCAGGATTATCACTTCATGTATCGAGCTTGGAAGAACATAATAATCTGCCCCCAGTGTCCGCCCAATATCTGCGAGCATCCCGGGATAGACAATGACTGAAGCGCCGTTTATTTTACTCTGATCCGTTAGTATATACATACAGCATCCGCCGTCCGTTCCGACACCCATCTGACTTCTCAATGTATCCGCATCAAACCCGGGCAGACCCTCACCGCCTGTCCTCTGGCCGAGCAGCTCCGCAACCACATCGATCATATCAGCCATATACGGCGGCTCCCTGCGGACCATCGAATCAAGCGCATCCTCATACAGTCTGTCGATCGAAACGTCCCACATCGACATATGTTCATTACGGATGAGTATCGAACCCTTCCCGATCTCATCATCGCTCACATCCACATTGAATAAGATCGCCAGATCCGAGTAGCACTTATATGGCACATCAACCAAGAGCCTGCTGTTACGCTCACGGCTCACAAGCTTGATGCCCAGATGTCCCTTAACCCACTCATAATCCGTAAACAGGTCCGCATCAAAATCTATCTCATCCTTACACTTATTGCGCAGGCAGATAAGCTCTGTCGTGATCCTCTCCATGCTCTTGCCGGATCTGTATTCTTCATATGCATCATCCACATATATATTGGGCGCCGATGTGTAGCCCTTCCTCAATATCGTCACTCCGTGACGTATGCTGTCATTGTTCTTGGTGACCGTATTGATCGTTACCCTGCATTCCTCCCCGTAGTATTCTTCAAGCTTATCTCTTATCGCTTCAAGGAAATCATCAAAGCTCATTATATTTTCATTCATTCCGAAACCTCCTGTATTTTCTGTATTTTTGCATAACAAAAAAGGCAACAAGCTTTTGACTCATTGCCTTTGATCGTCTTACCTTATATTACAAGACCGCTTTATACTCTTGAGAGATACTCTCCTGTACGCGTATCGATCTTGATGGTCTCACCCTGATCAACGAAGAGGGGAACCTGAACCATTGCACCTGTCTCAACGGTAGCGGGCTTGGTAGCACCTGTAGCCGTATCGCCCTTGAAGCCGGGCTCTGTCTCCGTGATGACAAGCTCTACAAATAACGGAGGCTCAACGGAGAATACCTCTCCCTTATGTGAGCAGACCTTACATACTTCATTCTCCTTAACAAACTTGAGCGCATCGCCAACAGCGTCCTGATTAAGCGCTACCTGCTCGTAAGATTCCTGATCCATGAAGTAGTAGAGATCACCGTCATTATACAGATACTGCATATCTTTTCTATCTACGTGAGCCTTGGGGCACTTCTCGGTAGGACGGAAAGTCTTCTCGACTACGCCGCCTGACTTAATGTTCTTAAGCTTGGTCCTGACAAATGCCGCACCCTTACCGGGCTTAACATGCTGGAACTCGATTATCTGGTATACATTACCCTCAAGCTCAATAGTAACTCCATTTCTGAAATCACCTGCTGCTATCATACATTATCCTCCTGATTTTTCGACAAATAATTCTTTAATAGTTTATACTAAGTCCTGATATTTTTCAACAAAATATTTTATTTTATGCGTATTTAGTCTTTAACCCGTTTTTTCCTGTATTCCTTAAGCACGAAATACTCAAGCCTGCGCTTAAGGATTATCTGTATCTCCTCGTGCGGATCGATATAGTCGACCATAAACGATCTGATCCCCGCTCTCCTTGCACCCCATACATCGGTAAAAATCTGATCTCCTATGGATATGGTAGTATCCGGGGTTGTACCCATGAGCTCGCACGACCGCAGATAGCCCTTGGGAGAAGGCTTGCCGGCCTTATATATGGAGAATACGTTCACATCCTTATTGAACATATCCACTCTGCCCTGCTTGTTATTGGATAAGAGCGTACACTTAAAGCCGATCTCCTTAAGCCTGTTAAAGAGCTCTATACTGCGCTCATCCGCCGGTGCTCCGTGCATAACAAGCGTATTGTCTATATCATAGATCAGGCCTCTGTAACCCTTGGCATACAGTTTCTCATAAGGGATCACATAGGCGGATTCAAAGTATTCATCGGGAAATAATCTCTCAAACATAATGTATATATTACCAAAGAAAAACGAGAAAATCAAAATATCCGCCGAGGGAGCGGCGGATATCTTAAAAAAGGGAGGGAGAAAAAAATGAATTTATTTAAGGGGTTTACGTTATTTCGCTATTACTGTACCGTCTTCTGAACTGAATACATTGCCTGAGTTTCCTACGAAGAAATTGTATTCCTGAAGTACGCTGTCCTGCTGCATCGAAGAAATGGCTCTTGCCACATCGAGATTCTCGATATCCTTCTCCGATCCGATATAGGAATGATCATCTCCTCTGTTGAACTCAAGTGCTACTTCATCAGGAGTATTGACTCTGGGACGGTTGTCTATCTCCTGTATATCAACAGTGGTCTTGGGCTCCTGCGCTACGGGCTTAACCTCTTCTACAGGCTTAACCTGCTCGACCTTGGGGATATCATTTATTCTTATGTTGTTCTGGAAGGCACCGAAGCCGCCGTATCCTACATCATATATTCCCATAATCACGTGTCCTCAACAACCTGTCGTTTCGCCTCCGGCGAAACGTTGGGATGAATATGATTTCTCGACGAAATTGCCTTTGCAATGAGTCGTTAGAAATCTTTCATCCTGTGTTACACTTATTATATCGGAGTGAGTGTAACAAATCTTTAGGGCAAAAATAAGACAATTTTGATACGCAGATTTAACAATCATACAATGCCCGAGGCGGTCAAAAGCTGCCTGGTGTACTCGTGTTTGGGATTTCTGTAGACTTCTTCGATATCTCCCTCTTCCACGATCACGCCATTCTTCATAACCATCACTCTGTCACAAAGTTGATATACGACTCTCAGATCATGAGAAATGAACAATATTGACAGGCCGAGATTCTCCTGAAGGTCATCTAAGAGCTTAAGTATCTGTGCCTGTATCGTAACATCCAGAGCCGACACGGGTTCATCGGCTATCAGGAGCTTAGGGTCCATCATAAGACTCTCTGCTATGCATACTCTCTGCCTCTGTCCGCCCGAAAGCTCCGAGGGCTTATGTGTCAGATACTTCTCATCAAGCCCCGCCTGAACAAGCCTCTCCTTAGCCTTATCAAGCCTCTCCTCAGGACTTAAGTCAGTCATGTTCTTAAGCGGCTCCTCGAGGATGAACCTTACGGTCTTCGCCGGATTAAGGCTGCTGTAAGGATCCTGGAATATCATCTGCGGATGCTCGCTTCCGTGTATCACTTCCCCGGAATCAGGCTTGACAAGCCCGAGGATAACCTTGGCCAGAGTCGACTTGCCGCAGCCGGATTCACCGACCAGACCTACGATCTCGCCCTCGCCTATGGTCAGGTTTATCCCCTTAAGTACCTCTATTCTGTTACGCTTGTCAAAGATCGTGCGCCTCTGTTCAAGAAAAGAGACATGCACATCCTTAACCTCAAGTATATTTGCCATATGTTTCCTTATATCCTATGAAAGATCGACCTTGGGGATCGACTCTATCAGGTGCTTCGTATATTCTTCCTTCGGCGAATTGAATATCTCTTCGGCCGGACCGCTCTCAACCACATAGCCACCCTTCATCACGAGTACCCTCTCACACAGCTGTCTTATAAGGCTTAAGTCATGAGAGATAAAAAGTATCGCCGTGTTATGCTGCTTATTGATCCTCTTAAGAAGCTTCACGATCTCTGCCTGTACGGTCACATCGAGCGCTGTCGTAGGCTCATCCGCGATAAGCAGCTTTGGTGTATTTATCATCGCCGCAGCGATCATGACTCTCTGTCTCATACCGCCCGATAGCTGATGCGGATAGGAATTATATACCCGCTCCGGGTCGGGAAGATCTACGTGGGTCAGTACCTCGATCGCCCTCTTTTTCAACTCTTCAGGCGTGGCGTTCTTATGGATGCGCATGGCTTCCTCAACCTGCCAGCCTACCTTCTTGACAGGATTAAGGCTCGTCATAGGCTCCTGGAATATCATGCTGATCTCATCGCCCTGAAGACCTCTGAGCGTCTCTCTGGGACAGTTAAGAATATCTATCCCTTCGAATACTATGCTGCCTCTCTTTCTTGCATCGTGACGGCTTAGTAGTCCCGCGATCGCAAGCGCGGACATGGACTTGCCCGAGCCGGATTCACCGACAAGACCTACGATCTCGCCCTCTTCCATATCAAGGTCAAAATCATATACCACGGTCTCGGGTATTATATGATCATGAAATTCTATATTAAGATCCTCTACATGTAATAACATAATCCTGCTCCGCAAAGATCGGTCTTTATCCCACTTCTTTTCCGAGAAGGGATATTCCGAGTACCATTATAATAAGGGTTATTCCAGGTGCTATAGCCATCCCGGGCCTGCTGAAGAGATATGTCTGTGAATCCGCAAGCATACGGCCAAGGGATGCGTTGGGCGGCTGTACGCCTATTCCAAGGAAGCTTAATCCGGCCTCCGCAAGCACCGCATTGTTAAAACCGATGAGTATTGAGTTTATGAGCACTCTGATGATGTTCGGCAGTATGTGCACGAACATGACTCTCATGTCACTTGCGCCTGCAAGCTTCGCACTCTTGACATAATCAAGGTTTCTGGCTCTTACATATTCGGCTCTTACTATCCTTACATAGCTTGGTATGAATGCAAGACCGAGTGCCAGTAACAGCTGTATCCTGCCCGATCCCATAACGGCCACGAAAACAAGGGCAAGCAAAAGGCTCGGGAAAGAGAACATCACATCATTAAATCGCATGAATATATCATCTACAAGGCCGCCGTAATAGCCCGTCAGAGCACCGATAAGGGTGCCTGCCACGGCACCGATCATAACCGTACCCAAACCTATCAACAGCGTCGTACTGCTACCTGCCATGATACGGCTCAGTATGTCTCTTCCGAAGTTATCGCAGCCAAGCGGATGAGCCAGACTGCTCCCTGCAAGCTTAAGAGAATTATCCATGGTCTCAATGTTATATGGTGTCCAGAACAGACCGATAAGCGCAGGGATAATGACTATCGCTGCGAGGACGGAACCCAGTATTAAGTTAAAGTTCTTTTTCCTTATCTTCATTCCGAAACGACCGTCCTTGGATCTATCACTCTGTACAGTATATCAACGAGCAGATTGGATACGGTAACAAGTATGGCGATACATACGATTATCGCTTCTACCACGGGGTAATCCCTGTTCTGTATGGATGTAAGCAGTATCCTGCCAAGTCCCGGGATACCGAATACCTGCTCTATTACTATCGAACCTGCTATCATATCCGCAAGTGCCATTCCGAAGAATGTCACGACGGGTATGCATGCGTTACGCAGCAGATGCCTGTAGAACACATCCTTGGTGCTGTTGCCTCTGCTGTATGCCGTTCTCGCATAATCCTTCTTCTTCTCGGTTATGAGTCCCGAATACAGAAGGCTGAATGCCATCGCTCCCTTGGGAAGTGCTATGGCAAGTGCGGGCCAGAACATATAGCCTAAGAACCTCGACATATCCGACCTGTAGGATACATATCCTCCCGGTGCGAACAGCTTAAATCCAAGCCCGAATATTAGCGTTATGATTATCCCGCCGAAGAACGGAGGGATGGACATGATCACCTGGGTGATCATCTGTGTGGTCCTGTCCAGTACGGAGTTCTCTCTCCTGGCTGCCAGGATGGCAACCGTAACCGACAGGAGTATCATAAGTATGAAGGAATACAATGTGAGGATGATGGTAACGGGAAGCTTGTCTGCGATAAGTTTTGTCACAGGCATGCTGTAGCTGTATGAGTTACCGAAGTCACCTCTTATGACTCCTCCTATCCACGAAATAAAGCGCCTCATAAGAGGGACATCAAGTCCCATCTCATGCCTTAAGGCGCTTAATTTCTCAGGCGTAGCCTGAGTTCCCAGCTTAGCCACGGCCGGATCACCGGGTATAATGGCAAAAGCAAGGAACACAAGGCAGGCTACCACCAGTATGGTCAGTATTGAACTGATTATCTTCTTGAGTACATTGGTCATTCTACTTAGCCAATCTTATCTTACTTATATCCTGTGCATACAGGGGATAGAATTCATATCCCGTAAACTTCTTGTTGATCGCTACGAGCTCCGCAGGATCCTGGATATATACATTAGCTGCTTCTTCAGCCAGTATCTTCTCACACTTCTTATAGTTCTCAGTCTGAGTTGCATCATCGGTGCTTGTTACGGCTGCCTTGTATGCAGCATCATATTCCGCACTGCTGAAGTTGACAAAGTTATTTCCTGCAGTCGATTCGAATCTGCTTAACAGTGCTCTGGGACTCAATGTGGATGCATCCACACCGATCACGGTTCCTTCATACTCTCTTCCTGAATATACATCGGAAAGCCATGAACTCCACTCGATGAGCTCGATATTGGCAGTAACACCTATCTGCTTAAACTCTTCCTTTAAGATCTGGGCCGTATCCACATGCTGGGTATAATTGGACGGAACCTTGATCGTAAACTCAAATCCGTCGGGATATCCGGCTTCAGCCAGAAGTGCCTTCGCCTTTTCGATATCCTGGTTATATGTATCATTGAGTTCCGGCATAAAGTACTTGCCGAATGAAGGGAACATGCTCGAACCTATCTCTGAGCCTCTTCCTTCAAAAGCATAGTCCATTATCTCCTTGGGATCGATCGCATAGCACAGAGCCTGGCGAACTCTCACATCATCAAACGGAGCAACTGCATTGTTGAGGTACAGAGCCTGAACAAGGTTCATTGTACCTTCCTTTATCTCGAAGTTATCTGACAGTTGAGCTGCCTGTGCAGATGTAACTCTGGGGAACATATCCACGGAGCCGCCTTCGAGGTTCATGACAATAGTGTCAGGATTGGCAATGATCTTGAATGTGACATTCTCGATATATGCCTTTTCTCCCCAGTATCCGTCATACCTCTTGAGAACGATATTCTCCTGAGGACTTCTGGATACATACATATACGGACCTGTACCGATCGGGTTAGTTGCCGCTTTGTCGATATTGTCAGCCGGGATGATGGCTGTTGTCATATTGCATAAGAAGTCCGTATCAGGATCCGTAAGTGTGATGACTACGGTCTTGTCGTCCGTCTTATCAATACTTGCAATATTAGAAAATGCCGCTACCAACGGATCTCCGCCCGTGGTATCGGCACACCTTTTGATGGAAGCGATCACATCGTCCGCCGTAACAGGTGCACCATTGTGGAAGGTTATACCATCCCTTAACGTAAACGTATAGGTCTTGCCCTCTTCATCAATGACATAATCACTGGCCACTGCGGGTTTGAGATCACCACTGCTATCTGGTTTAACCAGTCCCTCGAAAACATTGAACAATACTTCTCTGGTTCCTGCCGCCACAGCCGTGTGGGGGTCAAGACTGTCTTCAATGTCCTGAGGAATACCAACAGTAATCGCGTCGCCCTCACCAGCCTTGCCACCTCCGCATCCGCACAGTGCAGCAGTCATTGTGAGTACAAGTGCCGATACGAAGAGTAAATAGAGTTTCTTCATAATTGTCTCCTCTCTCCCATTCGGGTAATCACTTGAGATACGATACCTATTGTATAGGTTCTCCTACTATTAAGTTGTTATCTATAGATCAATTACCTGCCATTACCTTCTTGAGCTCATCCATGAAGGTATTGAGGTCCTTGAACTCTCTGTAAACTGAAGCAAATCTTACATAGGCAACTTCATCAAGTGCCTTAAGCTTGGTCATGAGGATCTCACCGATCTTGTCACTGGGGATCTCCTTCTCCTCGAGGTTGAAGATCTCAAGTTCAACTTCATCCACCAGCTTCGTGATATCAGCGGCGCTTACCGGTCTCTTGTGGCAGGCACGGAGTACTCCGCTCTCGATCTTGGATCTGTCATATGCCTCACGGTTATTATCCTTCTTGATAATGATGAGCGGAATAGTCTCAACCTTCTCATAGGTCGTGAATCTCTTGCCGCATTCATCACAGACTCTCCTTCTCCTTATAGAATTATTCTCATCTGCCGGTCTTGAGTCTATAACCCTGGTGTTCTCATGATTACAAAATGGACACTTCATTGTGTTACCCCTCTATCCTACAAAATATATTGTTTCCGAGGCACATAACCTCACCATCTTGTATTATAAAGGAGCACTTTCGTTATGTCAACTATAATTGTGAGGCTGTAAGCCGGGTTCTGTCATTTAAGATGATCATCTATCTAGGACGATCGTTACCGACCGCCTCAAGCAACCTACCCGGAGACGAGACGGGCCGCCTCATGGTCTCCATATTTGGTCTTGCTTCGGATGGGGTTTACACGGCTACGACCGTTACCGGCCGCACGGTGGTCTCTTACACCGCCTTTTCACCATTGCGTCGCATGTGCGCCGCTGTTTTTTTCTGTTGCACTGGCCCGGGAGTCACCTCCGCCGGACGTTATCCGGCATCCTGCCCTGCGAAGCCCGGACTTTCCTCGTGCACGTTAAGTGCCCGCGATCATCCGCCTCACAATGATTATTTAGTTGACCTGACCTTATTGTAATATTCTTTTATTTCATCCAGGCTGGCCTGGAACTTGGTTGAAACCATGTTGGGATTGCCCTTAAGTATGAGCCTTGTGAGCTTATCCCTGAATCCGTACAGCTGAAGCAGTCTGTCCTTAAGCACGCCCGCCTTGGAACGTAACTCGGCAAGCTCTTCTTTTGCAGCCTCCGGTATCGCTATCTTATCCTTTGCAGAAGTCAGCACATTCTCTATGGCAGACAACATATCTGACGCCTGTGTCATTCTTCTGTCTACCCACTTATCCTTCTCATCATCCGCAACGGCCAGGAGCACATCCACACGCTTCTGCATACGCTCTGCCTCGGCCTTGATAGCCTCTATACGAAGCAGTATATCACGGAAGTCAAGTGCCGCCTTTACAGACAGTGCCAGATCCGCAAAAAAGATCATCGTAACGATCAATACGAGCAGCTGTTCATATCTGGCCGGTATCGATGCCTCAAGCCTCTCTATCGGTACGTGTATGTACTTATTGAGCAGCACTGCGAACGTTCCCCACACCAATGATACCGGAGCACATATATAGCCGTTCACATTGAGCGGTGCCTTGGAATAGTCCCAGTATCTGACCTTGAAGATCGCCTCCATCACGGATCCGGTGATATATTCGAGTATCGTCGCACCGATCGCACCCGCGATGAACGTCAGCCACAGATTATCCTTAAACGGAGCCGACGCCAGGAGCATCACCGTTGTTCCGCATCCGTATATCGGTATGACAGGCCCCTTCATGAAGCCTCTGTTTGTCAGATGTCTCTCAACGATCGAACAGTATGTACATTCCCACACCCATCCTATCACACAGTAGATGTAGAAAAAGAAAAGCAATTGAATGAATGTATATCCAAGCATCATTATCTCTCCAAGCCGAACACCCCGATGCAGCTATCACAGATTACTGAAGTCGATCACAGGATCCTTGGGTGCCTTGACTGTCTTGACACTCAGTGCATGGAGCACAGGCCCAAGTCCCTGATAAGCCGCTTCGTTCTCAAGCCTTACAGTCGCTCTGACCTTGACCCACTCCTTCTCGGGTATATCCTTAGCCTTATCCCACTTGCAGATAAAGCCCAAAAACGCCATATCCTCGGCACAGCATGTCATAGCCATCCTGCCCGGAACGAACACATCCTGCGGCATTCCCGGCGGCTTGATGACATTACCGATATACTCTATCGTCTTGCCGTCATAGCGTTCCATATTGTCCATGATATCGATATACCAGATGGCATATCCCGTATCATCCAGTTCGATGACATCAGCGTCAAGATCATAGGGAAGTTCTTCTGCAAGGCTTACGTTGACTTCTCCGTCCTTATCCTCAAAGATGATCTCGGCAGAAGCATTTACAGCCTTGACATTTCGCTTGTAGCTTGCCAGATCATCTATCCCGTCACAGCGGTTGAAGATTATCATCTCACTGTTTCTCACATGCTCCGCCACGAGTGACCTCATGTTGGTATAGTACATAGGAAAAGTGGACGCATCTATGGTCGTGATCTGCTGTTCAAGCTTCCAGTCAGCGGGGAGAACAATGTTCTTGGGATTCCACATCCCGTTAAACTCTATGATTATCCTGTCGGGATTGACCTTCTTCTCCAGATACTTAAGCGCCTCAGGAGTAAAGTCTTCCTCATCCTCTATCGGTTCAACATATGTTCTTGTCTTCTTAAGCAGCTTCTCATCATATTCATTCTCGCCCTCTTCACACAGGATGAGCAGTGTTCGTCCCATGGACTGGAAGTAAGGCTGAGCCAGTGTATAACTGATGAACTCTGTTTTTCCGCTCTCAAGAAAGCCGTTTATCATATATACAGGTATCATGCGAACAACTCCTTGACTGCATCTTCCTTGATCTGTGCACCTATGACTACGATCTTGCCTGTGACATCGGGCTTGCCGAAGCGGACATTGATCTCGCCCGGAGTATAGTCAAAGTGTATCCATTCATCAGAGTCAGAGCATGCAACTATGCCCTTGCTCCTGAGTACCATTCCGTACTTGTCATCATCTTCAAGATCCTCAAGGAAGTTCTCTATATCCGCCTTGGAATAGGCCTTAGGCGTCTCAAATCCTATGCTGTCGAACACCTCATCCGCATGATGATGTCCTTCATGGCCGTGATCATGTCCGCAGCAGCAATGATCGCCGTGCTCATGATCGTGTTCGTGTTCTTCATGGTCATGATCGTGATGATGATGTTCATGCTCATCATGGTCATGGTCGTGGTCGTGATGATGGTGCTCATGCTCATCGTGGTCATGATCGTGTCCACAGCCGCAATGCTCTCCATGCTCATGATGGTGCTCATGTTCTTCATGATCATGATCGTGGTGATGATGATGTTCATGTTCATCATGTTCTCTCATAACCTGCTCGAGAAGCTCCTTCTCAAGGTCCTTGGCTCCTTCGATCGTATCAAGGATTGCCTTGCCTTCTATCTTCTCCCAGGGCGTTGTAACTATAGTAGCTTTATCGTTATGCTCTCTTATGAGTTCTATAGCCTTATTGAGCTTATCTTCAGAGATGATGCCTGTACGGCTTAAGATTATCGTACCTGCATGCTCTATCTGGTTGATGAAGAACTCACCGAAGTTCTTGATATACATCTTGGCCTTCGATGCATCCACAACGGCAACCGCACTGTTAAGAGCGGCTCCTTCAAGGCCTGCATTCTGAACAGCCTTCATGACATCAGAGAGTTTGCCTACTCCCGAAGGCTCAATAAGTATCCTCTCGGGATGGTATTTATCAAGAACCTCCTTAAGAGCCGTTGCGAAGTCTCCGACTAAGGAGCAGCAGATACAGCCGGAATTCATCTCGGTTATCTCTATGCCGGCATCCTTAAGAAAGCCTCCGTCCACTCCGATCTCACCGAACTCATTCTCGATGAGCACTACCTGTTCACCCTTAAGCGCTTCACTTAAGAGCTTCTTGATCAGTGTTGTCTTGCCTGCGCCCAGGAATCCGGACACAATATCGATCTTAGTCATATTATCCTCCAATCTGATCGGCATCATTTTTCAAACAGGGAAGCATGAACCTCCCACGAATTCTCTTGCTATTGAGTTATTGGGAAGAGTATCTGTAGGGATACTCAGGAAGTATCCAAGGAACTTAAGCAGTCTCTTGGCTTCATAATACTCAGGCTCATCCTTGCCTATGCTGTAGAGGATGGGCTCCGCATACTGCTTGAGTGCAGCCAGCTCGTAAATGAGCACTGAATTGAACATAACATCCGCTTCTTCCTGGAACGGGAAGATATTCTCTTCTTCACCCTTGCGGACATTCGGCCACATCTGGATCGTTCTCTTGGCAGATGCGCCTCTTGTACGATAATCTCTAACCATACGTCTTAAGAGTCTTCCGTCTGTTGTCGGGATCCTGTTGTGATCGTCTCTATTGATAGTCGTAAGTGCGCTTATGAAGATCTTGAACTTACTCTCATCGGGAAGCGCATAGCTCATCTTACCGTTCAGTCCGTGTATGCCCTCTATGACAAGGATGTCATCAGGCTCAAGCTTAAGGGTATTGCCCTTGTATTCTCTCTCACCTGTCATGAAGTTATATGTGGGCATTTCCACCTCTTCACCGTCTAGGAGACGCAGCATATCCTTATTGAACTGCTCAACATCAATGGCCTCTAAGCACTCGAAGTCATAATCGCCCTTGGCATCCCTGGGTGTGTACTTTCTGTCCACGAAGTAATTATCCAGTGCGATCGGATGGGGCTTAAGGCCGTGTGTCTTAAGCTGTACCGAAAGCCTGTGAGAGAATGATGTCTTTCCGGATGATGAAGGTCCTGCGATCATCACGAACTTAACACCGCCACGTGATACGATCTCTGTAGCGATCTCACCTATCCTTCTCTCCTGAAGCGACTCCTGCACTAAGATGATCTCTTCCATATTACCTGCACAGATCTGGTCGTTTAAGTCACCGACCGTGCCGACCTTCATCTGAAGGCTCCAGTCTGTTGTACGCTTAAGTGCCGCAAAGAGCTTCTGTCTGGGTTCAAATGTCCTTAACTTCTCGGGATCTCTTCTGTCAGGCATGAGCAGAAGGAATCCGTCTTCATATGGCATCACTTCATAATATTTGACATATCCCGTACTCGGGAACATATAACCGTAGTAATAGTCATGATATCCCTCTAACGTATATACATTGACTGCAGAACTCTGTCTGTACTTAAAGAGCCTGATCTTATCATCCATTCCCTGAGCCTTAAAGAGTTCGATAGCCTTATCTATAGGATAGCTCTTCTTGGTGATCGGGATATTGGCATCGGTCAGTTCTCTCATCCTCTTTCCTACAGCCGCAACAGTCTCATCATCAGCCTTATAATCTCCCTTGACCGAGATATAAGTTCCGTCTCCGATAACGAACTCCACCTTGGCTTCCGCCTTGATGGGATCGCCGATAACATCAGCCAGTGCCTTCATAAAGATCATAGTCGCTGTTCTCTCATAAGTCTTATGGCCGATGACGTCGGTTGTAAGGATGAACTCTATATCAGCATCTTCCTTAACGGACTTGCTGAGTTCCATTATCTTGCCGTTTTCCGTAACAAGAGCGATCCTGTCACTATATTCCTTCTGAAAGCCGGATACGACTTCTTCGTATGTGGTTCCTTCCTTAAATTCGATCACTTTTCCGTCAATTGTAAGTTTTGCCATGTTCCCTCCTTATCGGGTCTCTGCCCGTCAAGTAATTCTGCTATAATCCCAAGTCTGTTCTTTATCTCATCGATCCTTGTACTGTTACCGGTTCCTTCAAGTCCTGTAAGGATATCCGAATACACGGTCTGTTCATGCGTAAGATATGCTCTGAACACCATGGGTGCCTTACGTCTGAGTACCGGTCCGTACAGCAGGTCTGCCTCATCAAGGCTCTCGCCGCGAACTGCAGTCTTACACTTATCCGCCGCCACATACTTTATGGCCGTATAGTACTTGCCGTCCTCATATGCCATATCCTCATCCGTGATCACAAAGCCCATCTCATCAAGCCTTGCTCTCATCGTATCAAGATTGGACTGTGCCTGAATGATGAAGCATTCAAGATCCTTAAATATATCAAGGCTTCTCTCAACTATATCCACGGCCAGCATCCCGCCGATACCTGCCATTACGGCAACATCCGCTTCGGGCCTGCCCTCTGCATCTCTGCCTATGGTCTCGGCTCCGTATCCGAGCCTTATATGTATCTTATCCTTAAGCCCGGCTTCCATGACCGTCTCTTCTGCCCGCTTAAGGGGACCTTCTGCAACATCGGATGCATAAGCCTCAGTCGCGATCCCGTTTTCCACTAGATACACGGAAAGCTTGGCGTGGTCACAGCCTATATCCGCCACCCTGGAACCTGCCGGCACCATAGCAGCATTCATGCTCATTCTCTTACCAAGGATCATATGTCATACCGTCGCATCTTAATCCAGGTAATCTCTGAGCTTGCGGCTTCTGGTAGGATGACGAAGCTTTCTCAGAGCCTTGGCCTCGATCTGTCTGATACGCTCTCTTGTGACATTAAACTCCTTACCTACTTCCTCAAGTGTACGGCCTCTGCCGTCCTCAAGTCCGAATCTGAGCGAGAGCACCTTCTTCTCACGATCGGTAAGCGTATTAAGAACCTCTTCAAGCTGCTCACGGAGCAGTGTATATGCAGCCGCATCCACAGGAACGGGAACATTGTCATCCTGGATGAAGTCACCCAGGTGGCTGTCTTCCTCTTCACCTATGGGAGTCTCGAGTGATACGGGCTCCTGAGAGATCTTGAGTATCTCTCTTACTCTCTCAACAGGCATGTTCATCTCTACCGCGATCTCCTCGGGAGTAGCCTCACGGCCAAGTTCCTGCAGGAGCTGTCTTGAAACTCTTATGAGCTTATTGATAGTCTCAACCATATGCACGGGGATACGGATGGT
>JAEEGL012810987.1_pt1 | contig 24349 bp, 24 predicted proteins | sample 9134231 | NCBI WGS metagenome assembly JAEEGL01 (sample SAMN16246548, study PRJNA631951) | gut metagenome | biome: gut microbiome; feature: rumen; material: fiber-attached | host: Bos | place: Iran: Karaj | collected 2018-10
ATCTCTATCAGCAACAGATCCTCCTGCCCTTTGAGGACTTGCTGAACGTTTTGAACGGCGATTACTTCCACTACGTTTACTACTACCTCTTTGTGATGAAGCGAAACGTTTTGATGAACGGCTTCCTCCACTACTTTGTGAACTTGCAGATCTTTTTGAAGAACGTCTTGCTGCTTCCACCCCATCGACACCAAAGAAAAGTGCCAAAAGAATCACTGCTGAAAGCAAGAGTTTACCTAGGTTTACAAGGGATTTACCCCCCCCTATTCGTCTATTTTGTCCAATCATTTTCTATCCCTTCTCTCTCATTAAGGCCATTTCATTTTAGCATATTTTTGGCGGTAATGCAATAAAAAATTTTTGTTGAAATTTTGTTTTTTATGGGTATAATTCCCTTGTATGTTTTGATTGCGCCATTAGCTCAATTGGATAGAGTATCTGACTACGGATCAGAAGGTTAGAGGTTCGACTCCTCTATGGCGCACCACTTTACATAATTCTTACATTTTAGCATAGCATCGAACGGTTTAGTTATTGAATTATTAGCTTTTTCAATAAGTTTTTAATTAAAAAAGATGTTGACATTTATTTTTTTTTGTTTATTATAGTAATTGATTTAAAATACGAATCCCAACTAAATTAATTAATATATGGAGATAAAAATGAAAAGAAATGAGTATTTATTAAATGATATAAAAGCAAGTAAAAATAATAAGATATATGATTTTAATCAATACATTCAAAATTCAGGAAATGTATTACCTTATATGCTTGCATCTTTAATAAAAAATAGCAAACATTCTGATTTTTCTTCTTATATTAAAGAAATAAGACCGTTTTTGTATGATAAATCTTTAAAATTATGTCTTGAAGCACAAAAAAATACTGAAGAACTTTTATGTAATGATAAATCTTTGAAAAAATCTAAAAAGCTTTCTTGTAAAGATATAACTACTGAATTAAAAGCAATGTTTTTAAATTCTAAATGTAAATAGAAGAAGTTAATATTTTTTGGAGATACAAATGAAAGAAATAATAAACGATAACTATGAATCCCAACTTAAAAGTTTAGTTAATTTAAACGCAAATAAAGATGTTTTTTATTATAATAAAAAAACAATGAATGAAGTCTTTTTTAAGAGTTCTCAGATTGGAAATATTAACTTAAAATACTTTCTTCTTGTTGTGTTGATGAATTTGGATTTAAAAACTTTAAATCAGTCTAGAATACATACTAATATGTATGAACAAATATCTAAATATGGTGATGTTATCAAATTTGAAGGAGGTGCTCTTGTACAGTCTGGTGATTATAAGTGGCATAGTAGTAAGAGAATAATCTTTTCACCAAATAAGAGTTTGAATACATTTTTAGCTATCAAATATCTTTCTAGTCATCAAAATAATAAAAAAGATAAATCTGAATATGATAAGTGGAAAAAAAATGCTAAAAATGAGGTTTACAATTCAACTGAAACTTATGAAATTCATAATATTGCAAATGCTTTATTGGGAATAGAAGTTGGTAAAAAATTAGGAGAATAATTTTACTATTACAAAAAAAATCAGCTAAAAAATTCCACAATATTTTACACCAAGATTTTTTGTAAAGTCAATCTATTAAAAAGAATTATGCTTCTTCATTTGCCCAAATAAGAGTATACCCCTCACCCGTTTTTTTATCCTTACCTAGCTTAAAATTATTTACAAATTCGGTGTGGACCTTTACCTCCTCCTCGGTAGCAGGGAAATGACGCGCCTGATGAAAATCAGTATGTTTTATTTCAAGTGAAGAATTAAGCATATAGTTATTTTTTGCATCAACATCCTGTTGTTTAAAGAAATCGACCTCTTTTCCACCAAGAAGCTCTATATAAACCTCAGCAAGAAGTCGAGCATCAAGAAGAGCACCATGCAAGTCACGATTTGAATTATCAATGCCATACCTTAAGCAAAGTGCATCAAGACTATGTCTTGCAAGATGAGGATTTTTCTTTCTTGAAATTGCAAGAGTATCAACCATTCTTTCCCATGAGAGCTCGGGTAAACCAGCACGACGCAATTCAGCATTAACGAAATTCATATCAAACACAGCATTGTGTGCAACCAATTTAGCATCACCTATGAATTTTAGGAAATCATCAACTATTTCGGCAAATTTAGGCTTGTCCGACAAAAATTCTGTTGTTAAACCATGAACCTTTACAACTGCCTCTGGAACATCACGTTCTGGATTTATATAGCAATGAAAAGTTTTACCAGTCGGTGTGTGATTTACAAGCTCGACACAGCCAATTTCAACAAGTCTATCATCACCAGAATAATTAAATCCTGTTGTTTCGGTATCAAATACTATTTCCCTTAAACTTTCTGTCATAGTAGGATTATATTACAAACAATATAAAGTTTTTGCAAGCAACTTTTTTTCTTTAATTTGTTGCCTTTTGACTATCATTATTTTATAATTAGGTATATCTATTACGAAAGGAGATTATTATGATAGAAAGAACACTTGTTATTTTAAAACCTGATGCAGTTAAAAGAAAACTTTGTGGAAAAATTATTTCCATATTTGAAGAAGCTGGATTTGATATTATTGCAACAAAAATGACTGTTGCGCCAAAGGAACTTTTGGAAAGACATTATCCAAGTAATAATAAGTGGTATACTTCTGTTGGAAATAAATCTATTGATAATTTTAAAGATGTTGGTCTTGATATAAAAGATGTTATGGGAACTGATGATCCATTGGAAATTGGTAAAACTGTTAAAAAATGGCTTGTCGAATATATGACTTCTGGCCCTGTTCTCGCAATGGTATTAGAAGGAAATAATGCTATTAAAAATGTTAGAAAAATATGTGGAAATACTATTCCTTCAAATGCAGAACCATCAACCATCCGTGGAAGATTTTCAATAGATTCATCTGATATTGCAAATGGTGAACACAGACCTGTAAGAAATCTTATTCATGCAAGCGGTGAACCTGACGAAGCAAAATACGAAATTTCCCTTTGGTTTGGAAGTGAGAAGATATAATGTTTGAAGATATTAAAAATTTAAGTTTTGAAGAAAGTCTTGCTGAACTTGAATCCATTATACAGAAGATGGAGGGTGGAGAAGTAAAACTTTCAGAATCTGTTGCATTTTATGAACGTGGGATTGCTCTTAAAAATCATTGTGAGAATATTTTAAAAGATGCAAAACTTAAAATTGAAAAAATACAACTTAAACCGACACCAGATGGCGGACAAGAGTTTGAAACCGTTCCATTTGACGTGGAATAATCTGAAATAAAAAAAGCTTTGATAAAATTCAAAGCTTTATTTTTTTCTTAACCAAGCAGGTACTGCTGGTGCAGCTGGAATTTTCGATTTTGCAAGAAGCTTTTTATCCTTGTAATACCTTGGACTTTCTGCTTCGATAGGATAACGAGGGAAACCTTGCATAATAACGATTTGTTTTTCTGGAGGAAGCATCATAATCTTACTTGGAGAATAAAGACTCTTTTCTCCGACTTGAATATCAACATCTCGTTTAAATGCATTTATATTTGTTCCATTTTTATAAACAGTTTTTGCAAAATCCATCTTTCCCATAATATTGGAAAATCTTTCTGCTGTATGTTCATTATTCTGTGTAAGCAATATTTTTGCAGCAGTAGTAGACATTAATGTTTCCACATGTTCTTTACCATATCCAGCTTCAATCTGTCCCAAATCCTGAGCAATTAAAAGATATGAAACTTTTTGACCACGACCAACAGCAGGACCATCAATAACTGCATTTAATTTTGGCATTTGAGGGAATTCATCAAGCACAAATAATACTGGACAAGGACCTGCTTTTTCACCATCTGCCAATTCTTTACCTGGCGGTGTAGAAATAAGGTAATTTGACATAAGTTCAACAAACACACCAGTAATAACATTTAATGCACGAGCATCTGTTTGATTAACAGAAAGATAAATTGTAACAGGTTTTATTTTTCCATCTGTTGGGTCAAGCATACCACGCAAATCTTTAAAACTAAAATCACTATGAGATGTTCTTTGGCGAACAGCTTGGTTCTTAAAAATACCAATACCGGTCAAGCCCGTGGAAAGAATGGATCCTCGTTCTTTATCAGGTGTATTTGCAAGTTGGGTCATTTCTAATATTGCACGATGAGCATAGCCATAACGACGAGCTTCCATCACTGCATTTTCAAGCATTTCCTTCATAGGATCTGCAAGAGCAGCCATCTGATCGCCCTGCTCTTTTCTTTGTCTTATATCTTCGGAAATATGAACCTGTGCCTCACTTATCCAATCAAGAAGCATTGGGATATTTGCTTCGTGTCCAACCCATTCTTTTGGAATATCAGCCCAAGTTCCAACAGAAACATAATTATCCTTATTTATTTTTCCTTCACGAAGAAGTGTTAATGCTCCCATAGCGTAACTATCGTTCATAGTAAGATAGTATTTTTCCAAACTTGCAGCATCCCTAGCATCAAATTTACCACTTGCTAAACGTGAATAAAAATAATCACTTGCTGTTGCTCGTTCACATTTTGAAACTATATAATGCATAAAACCAGAAAGTGCATTTCGACCAGTTTTTGACCAGTGAGGATCAGCAGATGAACCAGCAGGATCTTGAACAAAAACATTAACCATACTATCAATATACATATCACGATCTGGACCTTGTGGAGGAATAATTCCTGGTGATAATGGGTTCCATGATGGATAAAATTCACCTTTTTCAGGATTATCCTCTTTACCCCAATTCATAATAAACACAGGACCAATTGTTGCGCGATAACCACTTGTAATATAACAAAGTTCTGGCTTTGGATCGTTAACAATCATACTTACTGTATCACATTCGAAAATTGTTGGAACAACTATACCAACTGTTTTACCAGTTCCAGGAGGAGCACAAGCAAGAACAGATAATGTTTCACCAAGTTTTAAAAATCTTTTTTTGAATCGTCCAAGAACTATTATAAATCCATCCCAAACTTTCATTTGTTTCATTTTTGCTTCATCAGCATTTTTTGAGAAATTTGATGGTGTAGAAGTAATATCATAAGGATTTATTCCCTTAATCACAACAAGAGCAGGAGGTATAGCCATAAGAGGAATTGCAGGAATAATATTTGTCGTATAACCACTTACATATGCCATAATCCACTCATAATATGCCCATAATACGTAGAAACCAGCGGTATTAAAAATATTTTTGAAATATTTTTGCATTTTAATGGAATGAAAAACAGCTGTATCAAAATTATTACTTACCCAAAAAGATATAGGGAATATCATTATAAGGATACCCCATAGAAGAAAACCAGAAATGACATAAGCAAACATAAGCCATCGAGCGGCCTTTTGATGTTCGCCTTCATTTTTATCTTCAAATATGTTTTTAAGAAATACCATCTTCCCTTTCCTTATAGATTAAGTATAACACATTTTTTTTATAAGGTAAAGTATCAAAATTTATTTAATTTGAGAATTTTCTATTTCAAGGAAAAGAGTATTTTTATTTTCGAAAAAATTAAAATCTGATTTTAAAATACCTGTCATCCAAATTTGTGTTGGTAAATTTTCTAGCTCTTTAAATAATTCCAAAATTTTATCATCATCAAGATGAGCAGGTGCCTCATCAATAAGTATAATCGGATATTTATTGAAATATAAATAAAGCATATTCGCATAAGCAAGGATAATAGAAATAACTGTTGCTTTTTGTTCTCCGGTAGAAGTTTGATCTGCTGTTATATTTTTATCTAAATTAGTTGCGAAAAAATCTGAACGATGAACACCCTCTACTGGAGGAGAAAATGTCAGTTTAAACATTTCTCTGTTTGATATTAAAGATTTTCTATAAAAATCTTCTACATCAACAGATTTTTCTGTTTTTAACTTTTCTTCAATAATACCATCAATATGTATTTGAATTTTTGGAAATGCATTTTGACTAGTTTTCAAAATATTATTTAATTTTTCTTCAAATTCTATACGTAAAGCTGCAATTGAAACGCCTTTTTTCACTATTTCACTTTCTATTGCATCAAGCCACTTTTCATCATATTTATGTGATTTTAAAACCTTTGCTCTTTGCTTTAAAAGATTTAAATATTGGTTAATGGCAATACCATAAAATGGATAAAAATTTGAAATAAGGTTATCAAGAAACTTCCTTCGTTCACTTGTCGCTTCTGAAAAAAGTCTATCCATAAATGGTGTAATCCAAACAATCCTTACATAATCTTGTAAATCACTAACTGTAATATTTGTATCATTTGCGACTATTTGTCGTTTTTCAATTATTTCATCATCATCTTGCAAATTTTGCTTGTCAGTATAATTATATGAAAGACCAATATTTACTTCGTCATCATCATTTTCTATTTGTGCAGATATTGTAAATATAGATTGAGGACTTCCTATTTTACCAAGCTGAGATAACTTTGCTTTACGAAATGGGCCTGATTGTGATAACATGGAAATACCCTCTAAGATATTGGTTTTTCCAACCCCATTATCGCCAGTTATAATAATATTTTTGCATGACAAAGTATCAATTCTTAATTTTTCATAGGAACGATAATTATTTAGTATTAATCTTTTTATACAATATGAATTTTTCATTATAACCTGTGCGTTTGTTGTAAAATTCCGCCAATACGTAGTGGTTCTATTGACTTAGCAAGTCCAGTTTTATCATCAGTTTCAATAATTACTCCACAAATAGTTGCCTCACCTTCTGATGGTTCGAGGTGATTTTTTATAGTTTTATCAAAAAATCGGTCAATAGAGGCCTTTTTTTTCATACCAATAGATGAGTCATAATCACCACACATTCCTGCATCTGATTGAAATGCTGTTCCTGATGGTAAAATATGAGCATCAGCAGTTGGAATATGGGTATGTGTTCCAATTACTGCAGAAACATGACCATCAAGATAATTAGCCAAAGACATCTTTTCACTGGTTGCTTCGGCATGGATATCAATAAATATTGCATCAACATCAACACCTAATTTATGTTTTTTCAAAATATCTGTAATGACGATAAACGGATTTTCAAGATTTTCACGATCAATAAAAAGTTCACCAAGCAAATTTACCACCAAAACCTTTTTACCGTTTCTTGATGTAAAAACTTTTGCACCTGTTCCATCATTAAATTTATTATAGTTTGCAGGACGAATTATCCTTGTTTCATCTTGCAAATATGGTTTTATTGTCATTTGATCCCAGATATGATCACCTGTAGTAATAGCATCAATTGGATATTTAAAAAATTTTTCTGCCACTGCTGGATTAATACCAAAACCATGTGCAGAATTTTCAGCATTTACAATAACAAAATCTATTTTAAAATTTGATATTATCTTATTAATATTGGCAAAAATCTGCTTTCTTCCACTTTTACCAACAACATCACCAAGAAATAAAACTTTCATAATTTTCTTTCATTTGTTTTTGATTTATTTTATATCTAAAAGCAATAAATTTACAATAAAAAAATATCCTCTTGTAAAACAAAAGGATAAATTTTTCAAAATAATAAAGATATTAATCTTCTTTTGAAATTGCCTCTACTGGACAATTTTCAGCACATGTAGCACAGTTTACACATTTTGCAGGATCAATTTCATAGCCACCATCTTTAAAAGCAACTGCTGACTGTGGGCAAATTGCCTCACATTGACCACATGAAATACAAACATCTTTATTTATTTTATAAGCCATTTTAAACTCCTTTATGGTTTGTTAACTAGTTAAGTATGATAAAAAAACACATCTTTTGCAAGTATTTTTTTCCTAATCTCTATTGTTACCCATAATTCTTAACAATGAAACAAAGATATTAAGAAAATCTAAATATAAATTTAATGCACAAAATACTGCTATTTTATCAGCGGTTTCACCCCTGTTTCCTATCATATAATAAATATTCTTTATTTGCTGTGTTTCGTATGCAACAAGACCTGTAAATATAATCACAGATGCATAGGAAAACCAAATTCCAACACCACCAGTAAAAAAACTTATAATAGAAACTATTACTAGGCCCCAAAGTCCCATTATCAAAATATTACCTAATTTCAATAAATCTGTATCTGTTAAATATCCATATAAAGACATAGAACCAAAAATTATTCCTGTTAAAAGAAATGCCTGGAATGCATTATGAACACCATAACCAAGCAAAAGTAAAGATAATGACATGCCTTCTATTGCTGCAATTGAAAAAAGACCTATCTTTGATCCATGAGCCGTTATATTTTTATTAAAACTCATAAATAAAATTATAAAAAGTGGAGCCCACATAACAAGATAACCAAGTCCTGAATATGTGATACCTTTTTCTGTCACATTCAAGAAAAATTTTAACAAATTTGTTCTTAACATAAGATAAGTGACCAAAGCCGTAATTCCAAGACTTGTTGCCATATAACCAAAAACTTTTCTTACATAAGCCTTTAAACCTTCATCACCGACGACTTTTTCTTTTTTTACATCGTAAACATATTCAAAATTTTTTGCGACCATAATATTTCTCCTTTCTTTTTATGACATATATATTATATAGTAAAAAACGAAAAATAATTCAAGAAGAAAAGTCTAAATTATTGAAAAGAGTCTATTTTTTAAAAATCAAGAGAAATTTTTCAAATTTTTTACATTTTTGTGCTTTTTTTAATCCAAAAATTATGCTATACTTGATTTTGAGAGAGAATGAGGCTGGGAATGACTAATAAGTTAGAACTTAACAAGATTATTTTAGGTGATTGTATAGCAGAACTTAAAAAACTGCCATCAAAGTCTGTGGATATGGTTTTTGCAGATCCTCCTTATAATCTTCAACTTAATAACCCTTTGGTTAGACCTGACAACACTGCAGTTGACGGAGTAAATGATTATTGGGACAAGTTTGAAAGCATGAGTTCTTATGATGATTTTTCTTTCAAGTGGCTTAGTGAAGTTCGTCGTGTTATGAAGGATAATGCTACTGTTTGGGTTATTGGTTCATATCACAATATTTTTCGTGTTGGAACTGTACTTCAAAACCTTGGGTTCTGGATTTTAAATGATATTGTTTGGATTAAGAATAATCCTATGCCAAATTTCAAGGGAACAAGGTTTACTAATGCACATGAAACACTTATTTGGGCATCAAAGTCTGGTGACGCAAAATATACCTTTAATTACGAGGCTATGAAGGCACTTAATGATGATTTACAGATGCGTTCTGATTGGAACTTACCAATTTGCACAGGAAATGAACGTGTAAAGGATGAAAAAGGTGAAAAACTTCACTCAACACAAAAGCCAGAGGCTTTACTTCATCGTGTAATTCTTTCTTCAACAAAACCTGGCGATGTTATACTTGATCCATTTTTTGGAAGTGGAACAACTGGTGCTGTTGCAAAAAAACTTGGTCGAAACTTTATTGGTATAGAACAAGATAAAAAGTATGTTGCTGGTGCAAAAAAGCGTATTGATGCAATTACAAAAGATAGTGTGATTGAAACGACAGAAAAAAAGAAATTCATTCGCGTTCCATTTGGTAATCTTATTGAATACGGTGTTCTTAATCCTGGCGATATTCTTACTGATGAAAAGGAAAAATTTAAGGCACAGGTTCTTGCTGATGGAAGTATTAAATCTGATAATCTTCACGGATCAATTCATCAGGTGGCTGCTCAACTTCAAAACTTTCCATCATGCAATGGTTGGAAATTTTGGCATGTGGAAAAGAAAAAAGGTGGTAAGCTTATTGATGATTTAAGACAGGAATTTATTATAAAAATGGGACTTCAATAAATTTTAAATAATAATAAATAACTAAACAAGAAATTACAAAGACATAAAAGAAAATAAAACAAGAGGTAATCAATGAAAAAATCAATTCTATTTTTACTTACACTTAGTGGATGTGTAGGTGTTGAAACAGGTAAAACCTTATCTTGTAATAATTGGAAAACTCATTTTGAAATAAGTGGCAGTGATTATGAGTATGCAGAGAAACTTGCTGGTGGAAAACTTGACTGTAAAAAATTAGGAGATTTAATTGCAAATCATTATGATAAAACGAAAGGTGAAAATATTACAGTAGGTACTTTACAACAAATTATTAAAGATAATAATGGTGTTATTACAAAAAAAATTTTAAAACCAAAGGAGTAATCAATGAAAAAATCCGTTTTGTTTTTACTTGCACTTAGTGGATGTGTAAGGCTTAATTATGTCGATATTCCAGCTGACCCTTCATACAAATTCAGATATGTTGGAGCAGATGCTGTTGTCGAGTGTGTGGATAAAAAACTTGCTGGTCGCATGTGTGAAAAAGATGGTAAAACACTTGCAAATGGAAGTCATATATATTTCTATTTTGATGTATTAAGGCTTTCTGTTTATTTTGATGGAAAAACTGTTATAGATGAAATAAATTATGGAGATGATTTTGATAATTATGAACAATTTTGGATTTCTAATCAAAAAAATAGTTATCATATTTCATACAATAATACTCTTGATAAAGAAAGAGATATTCTTACCACAAAAACAAAATTAGTAGGTGCAAGTTGTGGTGGTAAAAGGTATGGTTGGAAAGATAAATATTCTAAGTATGAAGAAAAAGAACTAGAAGATTTCAAACGATTAACCGATGGAACAAATTCTTGTGATTTCTTAAAAGAAGAAGATATTAAGCAAGGTAATCCGGAAAAGAAAATTATTTTCAAAGATGCAAAATAAAAAAAATACCCCACAAAAAGTGGGGTTAATTTTTATCTTTTCTTAAAAATCACAGATGCGGAAGTTTTTAAATCAATGTTTTTTTGTCGTGCATCAAAATTTTTAAATCCATTTTGAATAATTATATCAACAAGTTTTGTGTAGTTTATTTTATGTTGAGAGCGTTCCCAAAGATAAAATGCAAATGCACCTGGAATTGGATTTACTTCGTTAAGCCAAATTTTTCCAGTTTTTAAATCACACAAAAAATCAATTCTTGGATTACCAGTTGCACCCATATATTCAAATAATTTCTTTGCAGAATTTTCGATAAAATCTTTCATCTCTTTTGATATTTTTGGAGCATATTCACGTCCCATTGAAATAAGACCTTCACTTGGCACAGCAAGTTTAACTGGCCCTGTTTTTTTAGCACCATTACTTGCTAAATATTTATCTTTGAAATCCAAAAATTCATGTTTATTGATAGGAGATTCAATAATTGATGTTATAATTTTTCCATCAAGATTTTTCATAACCGCTATATTATATTCCTTAAGATTTTCAACAAATGGTTCGATAATAACTTGATTATCAAGCTTGAAAACATTAAGAATTGCAGATTGAAGTTCGGATTTATTTTTTACCTTTGATATACCAACAGAACTTCCAAGATTTGCAGGTTTTACAAAGGATGGATATTTAACCTTTAATCCATTTACAAGTTTGGTAATATTAAAACTTTCATCAATATTTGGCTTTGAAATAATAATTTCATCCAAAACATTTATTTTAAGATTTCTGCAAATTGCCTTTGTTTCAGCCTTATTCATATATAAAGTAGAAGAAAGTAAATCAGCACCAGTGTAAGGTATATTTGCAATTTCCATTAAACCCTGCATTGGACCATTTTCACCAAAACTTCCATGAAATGCGAAAAATGCAATATCAAAATTTATAAACTTTTTGCCAAAAATTTTTTTATTTATCACAGAAAATTTTGGTGTCGAATCTGTATTTCCAACCTCAAGAGCAATCTGAGAAAGAGTTGTTTTCGTTTTTTCAGTTAATGGATAATTTCTCATATCAAGTAAAGATTTACCTGTCCACCATTTTCCATCAATATCAATATATACAGGAAAAGCATCATATTTTATGATGTCAATCACTTGAAGAACTTGAAGTCCAGTTAAAATACTTACATCATGTTCAAATGATGGACCACCGAAAAAAACTGCAACTCTTTTTTTATTCATTTTTGCCTCTATATCTTTTTACATTTTTCAGAAATGGTTTTAAGAACATCATCAATTTTTGATGCATCAACACCACCAGCTTGGGCCAAATCTGGACGTCCGCCACCACCATGACCGCCAAGTATTTCCGAAGCTTCTTTAACCAAATCCACCGCAGAAATTGTTTGTTTTAAATCATCACTTACAGCAGTTATAACTGAAACTTTACCTGCATCAGAAGAAAGTAATGCAATAACACTATATTTAAGGCCAGCACGAATTTTATCAGCAGCTGGTTTTAAATTTTTAGCATTAACATCTGTATAAACGCCATAAATAAAATCAACATTACCACATTTTTCTGTTTTTATATTTTTTACGACAATGTCAATCTGTTTATTTTGTTCAGCAATTTCTTGACGTTTCTTTTCTTCAAACTCAAGAGCGAGTTTATCCTGTTCTGTTTGTTTTTCTTTTCTTATTTTTTCTTGAAGTTCAACTATTAAAACATCAGGAGTTTTTGTTGTATCCAAACCATATTTTTGAGCCAATTCAAATGCATCATTCAATGTTATAGCTTCTATACGACGAACACCAGCGGCAACGGACTCTTCTTTTAAAATTTTGAAGAAGCCAATTTCCTTTGTATTATCACAATGTGTTCCACCACAAAGCTCTATTGATACACCACCCATGTTTACAACACGAACAACTTCGCCATATTTTTCACCAAACAAAGCCATAGCTCCTGTTGCCTTTGCTTCATCAATAGACATTTCTTTTTTTGAAATTTCCATTGCATTAGTTATGTACTTATTTACTAATATTTCAACATTTTGAATTTGTTCGAATGTTAATGCCTTTGGATTTGCAAAATCGAATCTTAATCCAGTTTCACCAACCCATGATCCCTTTTGTGCAACATTTTTACCAACTATTTCTTGTAATGCTTTTTGAAGTAAATGTGTTGCAGAATGGTTTGCCATAATTCTTTTTCTGTTTCCAGCATCAACAAATAATTTTATTTCATCACCGACTTTTATTATATCACCATCTTTTAAATCAATTTTATGGAAATAGACATTATCCAAAGCTTTTTTAACATCAGAAACATTAAATGTTTTTCCATTGATTATAACATTTCCTTTATCAGAAATTTGACCACCACATTCTGCATAAAATGGTGTCTTATCTACTATTACATAGATATCATCATTTTCTGATGCCTTTGCTTCGTTAACTATTTCGTTATTTTTAACAACAGCTTTTATTTCTGAAACAGATTCAAGTGTATCGTATCCAACGAATTCAGTTGTTCCAACCGATGCCTTAACATCATACCAAATTTTTGCTGTTCCAGCCTCACCTTTGAAATGTGAAGATTTTTTTGATTTTGCCCTTTGTTCATCCATAGCTTTGTTAAAGCCATCGATATCAACTGTCATATTTTTATTTCTTAAAATATCAGCAGTTAAATCAACAGGAAAACCATAAGTATCATAAAGTTTGAATGCACTTTCGCCACTTAAAACTTTACCACTTGTCTTTGAAATTTCACCATCCAAAATTTTAAGTCCAGCATCAAGTGTTTGACCAAAATTTTCCTCTTCTGTTTTTATTGTTTGTTTAATAAGATTTTCTGCTTCTATAAGTTCTGGATATGCATCAGCCATTTGCGCCTTTACATTATCAAACAATTTATAAAAAGCAGGTTCCTTAACACCAAGCATATTTATATGACGAAGTGCACGTCGCATAATTCTACGAAGGACATAACCACGACCTTCGTTTGATGGTAAAACTCCATCAGCTATTAAAAATGAACAAGCACGTATATGATCTGCGATAACCTTAAACGATGCAATATTTTGCTCATTTCTTTTTACACCTAAAATTTCTTCTTCATAATTCATAAGATTTTGGAATAAATCAATTTTGAAATTGTCATCTACCCCCTGAAGAACTGATGCAATTCTTTCAAGACCCATACCTGTATCAATATTTTTATTTTTAAGTTCAATTTTTTCACCACTTGGAAGTGTTTCGTATTGCATAAATACATTATTCCAAATTTCAATATATCTGTCCCCATCTTCATCAGGTGTTCCTGGAAGACCACCAGCTACATGAGGACCCTTATCATAAAACATTTCTGTATCGAAACCACATGGACCAACATCGCCCATTGCCCAAATATTATCCTTTACATCAAGAACCCGAGAATCAGGAACATCTGCAATTTTTTTCCAAAGTTCACGTGCTTCTGTATCTTCTGGGTAAACAGTGAAATAAAGTCTGTCTTTATCAAGTTTTAATACTTTTGATAAAAATTCCCATGCATAAGTAATTGCTTGCTCCTTAAAATAATCACCAAAAGAAAAATTTCCAAGCATTTCAAAAAATGTATGATGTCTTGTTGTATAGCCGACATTATCCAAATCATTGTGTTTTCCACCAGCACGAACACATTTTTGTGCAGTGGTAGCCCTTGTGTAATCCCTTTTTTCCTTTCCTGTAAAGACATCCTTAAATTGATTCATACCTGCATTTGTAAAAAGTAAAGTTGGATCATTTTGTGGAACCAAAGAACTTGATTTTACAAGTTTATGACCTTTACTTTCAAAAAATCCTGTGTAAGTTTTTCTAATATCATTAAGTTTCATTTTAATCTGCCTTCTTTCATTTCTTAAATTTTTCAGTATTTGCATATTATAAGACTTTTATAATGAAAAAGTCATTAAAAAAATAAATTTTTCTTATTTTTAAATAATAACTTGAAAAGAAGTTAAAAAAAGTGTAGAATTATAGATAGTTAAGGGTTTTTAAAAGGAGTATTTTATGAAAATATCATATAAGGTTTTGATGTTTGCTTTGGTTCCATTCACGTTTATACCAACAGTTGCGTTTTCCGATGATACAATTGTTGAACAATTATCTGGTGAAAGAAAGACTGTATCAAATTATGAAAGTTCTGTTTCAGCAGAAAGACGTGCTTCCTCTAAAAAGAAAAAATCATCAAGAAAGAAGAAAACAACAACTACTACGACTACTACAAATTCGACTAAATATTCTCAAGATGACTGTGCAACCCAATATATAAAAGGGTTGGATAATGAGTGTTATAATACAAATCGTATCCAAGATGGTGGCGTATATTCCGACTGTAGCGATAAAACTGTTGCTGATTATTATGATATTATGGATATGCAGCTTTCAAGAGTTGTTGGTCTTGAAAACTTTGCTACATACAAGGAAAAGTGTGATTCATATAAGGCATATGCCCTTGAAAAATGGCTTACAACAAAGGGTGTGATAGAGACATCTGCTGTAAAAGGTTCAAATGAATGTGTTATAGCAACCAAAAAATTAACTGCTGCAAAAAAGTGTTATACTGCCGCTCTTTCACATGATGGAAATTTCTTTGAATTTAGTGATTTGATGAATAAAACCTGTGGTGAAATGTCTGATGTGGCGAAGAAGTTTTCTACTGCTGGTGATTTGGGAATTGCTAATATTCCTCAGATGCTTGAAAACTATTCAACATTGCAGTTCACAAATAAATCATCAAATTGGAGACAAGCTGTTGAAGCTACACTTGCAGGATATATATACGATGCAAGACAGGCTTGTGGTGAGGAAAGTTATGATATTTTAGAGCTTAACCAATTCACAGAAGATAAACGTGAAAATATTTTATCAAAAGCAAAGGATAGTTTTGCTTCTGAAATTGGGGTAAATCTTGGAAAAAGAACAAGTAATTTAATAAGGACTGGTTCTGCTGCTATTATTGTATCAAAAGATGGAACCGCTGTTGTTCCAGATAAATCATTAAAGTTCTATAAAACTCTTGATGCTACTGATCCAAAGCATTTGGATAAAAATATACGTAATACATTTAGTAAAAAGGATTTTGGCGATACAACTCCTCAATTGAAAGATGTTAATGATATTGCAAATATCTATGTTATTGAAGATGTTTCAAATATAAATAAGGTAAGAGCAAGACTTTTAAGTATTATTAAATCTGGTAATATTGGAAGTGCCGAAACCCAAGATGATATTGATTATGCAATTATTACTGGACTTGGTGGTCGTGCAAATAGCTATGATACAAGTTTCTATGAAATCATAAGCAACCTTGATTATGGTGACACTTTTGTTATAAAAGATAATTACAATAATTGTCAGATTTTAATGCTAAACTCTGATGGTAATTTGGAAAATCTTTTGAAAAAAGAAGTTTTGAAAAATAAGTCTTTAAATACCTATACATCTGGTTGTCAAAAGGTAATAGAATAAATGATTGATTTTTCAAAAATAGATAATTTATTGTCAGAAATTAGGGGGTGTCTTTGACATCTCCTCTTTATCAAGTAAATTAAAAAAATTAGAAGAAGAGTCATTAGCTCCAAATCTTTGGGATGATCTTGATAATGCCCAAAAAGTTATGTCACAAAAGGCTGAAATTGAACGCAAAATAAACCTTTATGAATCAAAAAAATCAGAATTTGAAAACTTAAAGGAATTGTTAAATCTAGCCAAAGAAGAAAATGATTCTGATTTAATTACAGATACCGAAAACCAAATTGAAAATTTTGCTTTAAATCTGGAGCATGAAAAACTAAACCTTATGTTAAATGATGAAGCAGATAGTCTTCCTGCATATCTTGAAATTCACAGTGGTGCCGGTGGAACTGAGGCATGTGATTGGGCACAAATGCTTCTTCGTATGTATATTCGTTGGGGGGAACGTCATGGATACAAGGTCGATTTAATTGAAGAACATGTCGGAGATGAAGCTGGTATAAAATCTGCCACACTAAAAATTACTGGTGTAAATGTTTATGGGTGGCTTAAGGGGGAAAGTGGTATTCATAGACTTGTTCGTATTTCTCCGTTTGACAGTAATGCTCGTCGACATACAAGTTTTGCTTCTGTCTGGGTTTATCCTGTTATTGATGATAAAATTGAAATAGAAATTAATGAAAAAGATTTACGTATCGACACTTATCGTTCAAGTGGTGCCGGGGGTCAACATGTTAATAAAACTGATAGTGCTGTGCGAATCACTCATATTCCAACCGGTATAGTAGTTCAATGTCAAAATGAAAGATCTCAATTTAAAAACAAAGATATGGCAATGAGTATGCTTAAATCTCGTTTATATAATCTTGAATTGGAAAAACGGGCGGAGAAAGAGGCAAAAATTAATGCCTCAAAAGCTGAAATTGGATGGGGCGCACAAATCCGTTCTTATGTCCTTCAGCCATATCAAATGATAAAAGATTTACGAACAAATTTCGAAACATCAAATATCACAGCCACCCTTGATGGCAATATAGATGATTTTCTTTCTGCAACACTACTTTATAATAATATAAAGAAGTAATCTTTTTCAAAAAAAATCTTTTATTTTATACAAAAATATGATATTATGGTATCTGGGTGTAGAAACCTATGTAAGTGTCCATAGTGTAAGGACAAAATTTTACACGCTTTCTAGCATTTCGGCTGGAAGGCAGTAGAATAATGCTGAGTTGCCTTTCAGCAAAATAATACGCACTATCTTACATAGTTTCTAACTTCCAGTCACTTTTGTGACTTTATTTGGTTTAAAAAAAGGAGAAAAAAAATGGATGAAAAAGATATTCAAAAAGAAGTTGAAAGAAGAATAAGAGAAGCTGATAATACGCCAATGCCTATAAGTGTTAAAAAGGAAATTATGGGCGTTATTAATAAAAAATAATTAATAGAAAAGCTACAAGAAATGGATGGAGAAGAAGGTTTTACAGATAAATTGGATTATTTGATTAATGATTTAAATATACATCGTTATCCTATTGATGATCTTGATGAAAAAGATGTTGAATATATTAAAAACAAAAAAGATTTAGACCATAAAATATATGCAAATGAAAAAGCTTTTGAAAAAGTAAAGAAAGCAGATGAGAAATATTATTATGATACTATTCTTCCTCTTTTGAAACAATGCACAATGGATTATGGAAGAAGAAAGGCAAATAGCAAAGATTATGGATTTTTCTTATCTCTTTATGATTATTATGATTCTTGTAATTGGGAAGTTGAAAGTCATAGGGGAAAAACAAAATTTACATATGAAAGAGAACCTTCTGATCGTTTTTGGTGTACTCGTAGTAAATTGTTGGACGCACTACACAACCGTCCATTGGTAAAATATAATAAAGAAATGTTTGATCATTATGGCGAAGGTTATGATCATATGAATGGCCCTGATTATTCTTGGATAGAACCTTCTCGTTATAATAGTTGGGCTGAAACAATTGATAAATATAATGAAAATATAGATGAATTAATTGAACTAGATAAAAGGCTTTTTTCTAATATAGATTACGAAGAAGAAGAGGATGGACTTTATACATGGACATATAAAAATGATCCTATTGAAAAAAATGAAATAATTGCAAATTTTGACGATATAATTAATTTTGTTGATGATACGTCTGAATATTATTTAAAAAAAAGATATGGGAAATTAAAGACAGATAAATTTGTTCCACTTGAATCTTGTATTGATATTTTAAAAGACTTAATTCAAATGAAAGATGATGATGATGTGAAGATGTATTTGCTTGAACATAAAGATGAAATCTTAAAAATTAAAAAATATGCTACAAAAAATATTGATTTGAAAGAATTAAGTGAAAAAGAAAACATAGCCTTTAACAAAGTTATGAAAAAGTCAATGTTTGAAAAGGGAACAAAAAAACTTACTTCTAAGAGTAAGAAAACGCCAAATATTTTGTCTTTAGCTAAAAATGAAGATGTTAAATAAATAATAAACTCCCCATTTAACTGGGGAGTTTTTTGTATCGGGGAAAAATTCAAACAAGCGTTTGATTGAATTTTTTATTATATTTTTCACTCTTACCCCTTACCTTTAGAAAAATTAAGGAAAATGCTTGACAAATGCAGGGAAAAGATGTATAAATCTTGCTATCTTTGGTAGAACGGGCTTTAGATTGGCTGCCTGTCTGCTGTTTGTTTAACTTAAATGTAAGGAGTCAAAATGCCAAAACTTAAAACAAGAAGTGCTTTTAAACTTCGTTTTCGCCTAACTGCAAATGGCAAAGTAAAAACAAGTCGCGCTCATCATAATCATTTTATGAGAAGAAAGTCTTCTAGATCTTTGACTGAAGCTATTCATGGTCAATATCTTGAAGAAAGCGATAGAAAAATAGTAGCAAGATCAATGCCTTATGGTATGAAATAAGAGGAGTTTAAAAAATGGCACGTGTAAAAAGAGGTCTTACAAAAAGACAAAGACATAAAAAAGTATTATCAATGGCAAAGGGATACCGTGGTCGTAGCTCTTCTTGCTATCGTATTGCGCATGAACGCGTTGAAAAAGGTTTGCAATATGCATATCGTGATAGAAAAAGAAATAAATCTAATTTCAGATCTTTGTGGATTTCTCGTATCAATGCTGCTGTTCGTGCATACGGAATTACATATTCAGAATTTGTAAATGCTTTGATAAAGGCAAATATCTCTCTTGATAGAAAGGTATTGGCTGATATGGCTGTTCGTGATGCAGATGCATTCAAAGCAGTTGTTGAAAATGCAAAACGATTTATCGGAGAAGCTAAATAAGCCCTCGGATATGTTTGCATATTCAATGAAAAAATGTTATAATAGGAGGGCTTGGAAACAGGCCCTTTTATTTTTGATTAAAGGAATGATAAGGATAAAGCAAATGATAGATAAAAATGAAATATTAAGCAAAATTAAAAATGCAAAAACTACATCAGAATTGGAAACTTTGAATGTAGAAGTTTTGGGTAAATCGGGTTCGCTTTCTCTTGAACTTCGAGAACTTGGCAAAATGACACCTGAAGAAAGAAAAGTTAAAGGTAGTGAGCTTAACCAAATCAAAATGGAAATTATTTCTGCTATGGAAGAAAAAAAATCCATACTTGAACTTGCTGAAATAAATAAAAAATTGGAAAATGATAAAATTGATATAACATTAAATAAGGCTGAAAAATTTAATGGCAGTGTTCATCTTTTGACACATGTAAAGGAAGAACTTTTACAAATTTTTGCATCATTAGGTTTCCGTCTTGTATCTGCAAATGATCCTGATATAGAAGATGATTTTCATAATTTTACGGCACTTAATGTTCCTTCATTTCACCCTGCCCGTTCTATGCAAGATACTTTCTTTTTAGAAGGCGGTAATATACTTCGAACACAGACATCATCCGTTCAAATTCGTGAAATGGAAAGAACTGGTGTCCCTGTAAAAGTTATAACTATGGGTCGTGTTTACAGAAGTGATTGGGATGCCACACATACACCTATGTTCCATCAAATAGAAGGATTATATGTTGATAAAAATGTGAATATGGCACATCTTAAGGGTTGCTTGATTGACTTTTTAAAGGCATATTTTGAAGTTAATGAAGTTCCAATACAATTTAGGCCAAGCTATTTCCCATTTACAGAACCATCAGCTGAAATGGATATTCGTTGCACAATACAAAATGGTGAATTAAAAATTGGTGCAAATGGCAATCGTTGGCTTGAAATTCTTGGTTGCGGAATGGTTCATCCAAATGTATTAAAATCTGTTGGTGTTGATCCCGAGGAATATCAAGGTTTTGCTTTTGGTATGGGAATTGAACGTTTGGCAATGTTAAAGTATGGCGTTTCTGATATGAGAAAGTGTTTTGAAACTGATACTCGTTGGCTTTCACATTATGGTTTTGATGCCGATGATATTCCAAATATGATTACAGGCTTAAGTAAGAAATAAGGAGAATTAAAATGTTGTTCACATATAATCAATTAAAAAAATATTTAGATACAAAACTTACTCCTGATGAAATTGGTCATGCATTAACTATGCTTGGTCTTGAAATAGAAGACATGAAGGATATGAAGGCTCCACTTGCTGATTTTATTGTTGGTGAAATTGTTGAGTGTATTCCTCATCCAGATAGTGATCATTTACATCTTTTAAAAGTAAATATTGGTTCCGAAATTTTGGATGTGGTTTGTGGTGCTCCAAATGCAAGAAAAGGATTAAAGGGTATTCTTGCACGTCCGGGAAACATTATTCCACTTGATGGAACAAAACTTAAAAAAGGTATGGTTCGTGGTCGTGAATCAAATGGCATGATGTGTTCAGAAAAAGAACTTGGACTTGGCGACAATCACGATGGTATTATTGAACTTCCAAGTGATGTAAAGGCAGGAGACAGTGCTGTTTCTGCATTATCAAAGATTTACAATCTTGATGTCGTTTATGATGGTAATGTTTTACCAAATCACCCTGATTACCTTGGTGTTCTTGGTATTGCAAGAGATTTAGCTGCTGGTGGATTTGGAAAACTTTTAATGCCAGAAATAAAAGAAATTAAAGGTGAATTTAAAAATCCTATAGTTATTGAAAATAATGCATTGAATGATGCGTATGAATTTAATGTAAGATATATTAAAGATGTAAAAAATTCTATATCTCCAAAATGGCTTATTGATTATTTATCATCAGTTGAAATGAATTCTATCTCAGCATTGGTAGATATTACAAATTATTGTTTACACAATTTAAACCGTCCTTTGCATGTTTTTGATGCAGATAAGATAAAAGGTAAATTGGTAATTGATTATGCAAAAGGTGGCGAAGAATTTGTCGCTCTTGATGGAAATACGTATATCCTTAATGCTGGTGATATTGTTATCCGTGATGATAATGGTGTTCAAAGTCTTGCTGGTGTAATGGGTGGTCTTGCGACATCTTGCACTATGGAAACAAAAAATGTTTTATTAGAAAGTGCATATTTTAATCCTATTGTTATTCGTAAAACTGCAAAACAACTTAAAATAGAATCTGATTCAAAATTCCGTTTTGAAAGAGGAATTGATCCATCATGTGCTTTGTGGGGTATGGAATATGCAACAGATTTGATTATGGATATTTGTGGTGGAAAACCTTCTGAAATTTTTAAAACAGGAGCTTCTCCTTTCAAGGAATATACTATCACTTTCCCTGTTGATTATTTTAATAAAAGAGTGGGTTTTGATATAGAAAAATCTGAAATGATTGATATTTTAAAACGCCTTGGCTGTAAAGTAGAAGATAAAGGAAATAATCTTTTGATTACTCCACCTTCTTATCGTCATGATTTGGAAGGTAAACATGATATAACAGAAGAATTGGTTCGTGTTTATGGATTTGAGAAACTTCCTGCTGTTTCTGTTAAACAAGAAAATAATGAACAAGTCATTGATTTAAAAACGACACATAAAACTTTACTTCCTCATATCCTTGCAAACAGAGGTTTAACCGAAGTATATACTTGGTCATTTATGAGCAATAAAAAAGAATTTGATGTTAAAAATAGTATAAAAATTGTAAATCCTATTACATCAGATTTGAATGTAATGCGTCAAAGTATTATTCCAAATTTACTTGATGGAATAAAAGAAAACCTTGCACATGCAATTACTACATCAAACCTATTCGAAATTGGACCTGCATTCTATGGCGATAAACCAACAGAGCAAAATACAAAAGTTGCTGGTGTAAGACAGGGGTTGTCAGGAATAAAAGACTGGAATAATAATGCAAAGCTTTCTGATGTTTATGATGTAAAAAATGATGTTTTCGCAATACTTAAAACATTTGGAGTAAATACATCAAGTGTTAAATTAGATACCGAGAATTTACCAACATGGCTTAATCCATATAAAAGTGCTGGTGTGATTTTTGCAAATAAACTTATCGGTTATTTTGGAGAAATTCACCCATTAACACTTAAAAAATTTGGAATAAAAAATGCCAATGTTGTTGCATTTGAAATAAACCTTGATTTGATGCCTGAAATTAAACCAAAAGGAACTGCAAAAAAGAAACTTGAATTTTCAGAATTTTTGCCAATTTATCGTGATTTTGCAGTAATAATTGATGATAATATCACGGCTGAAAAGATTATTTCTAATGTAAAAAATTCAAATAAGAACTGTATCACTGATGCTGTAATTTTTGATGTTTACAAGGGAGAAAATGTCCCTGAAGGCAAAAAATCTATAGCTATTCATATAACAATAGAACAAAAAGAAAAGACCTTAACTGATGATGAAATTAATTTAATTTTCAGCGGGGCTATAGATTCTGTTGTGAAAATTGGTGGTGAACTTAGAAATAAGTAAACATTTTTATTGACAAAATAAAATTTTAAGTATAATATACGCTAATATATTTTATATAGTGTGGAGATTTTGTTTATGAAAAATTTTTTTAAAACTGAGGCTTTTCCTGAATTTATTATGGGTCAAGATATGTTTTTACAAATACACCATCTTGATGATGAAAACCATATTGCTGAACTTGTCAATATGGTAAATAGAAACAAGGATTTCTTTGATTATCTTTATTTAGATCATTTTCTAAATGTAAACAGCGCAAAAAAAGTTATTGAAAAGCATGAACAACTTGCAAAACAGGGATTACTTATTGATTATGCAATACAATTGTTTTCTGGAAAAATTGTTGGATGTATAAATTTTACAAATCGTGGTGATGGTTCTGTTGGTGTCACATATTATATTGATAAACAATATCGTGGTATGGGACTTGTTTCCAAATCTTTAAATGTTGCTGAACCAGAATTGGCAAAACTTGGCTTTAAGAAAATAGTTTTGGAAATTAACGAAACAAATGAAAATTCAATTCGTGTTGCAAATAGAAATGGGTATACTTTTAATGAAACGAATTCCTGTATGAAGGATTTTGTAAAGATATTACCAAATAATAATGTAAGATAAAAAATAATCTCCACACAATGTGGAGATTTTTAATTATTCTTCTTCGTCTTCCTCTTCTTCTGTTTTTGTGATTTCTTTTTCCTTATTCGACTGTTGTTTTTTATCTTCTTTCTCAATAATACCTTCTATTTTTGCAACAGCTTCATCAGAAGGAAGACCAAAGATTGCAGCATATTCATCAGCAAGACGACCCAAAGCCTGTTCATAAATTTGTCTTTCACTAAATGATTGTTCAACACGATCAGCACGTTTATACAAATCACGTACAACCTCTGCAACAATCAAAGGATCACCAGAGTTTATTTTTTCTTCATATTCTTGTGCCCTTTTTGCCCACACAATCCTTTTTTGTTGTGGTGCAGTTTTCATAATATCAATAGCTTTTTTTATTTCATATTCACTTGAAAGTTTTCTTAAACCCGAAATTTCAATTTTATCAACTGGAATTTTCAAAGTCATTCTGTTTTTAGCAAATAAAATAACCAAAAATTCAATATTAAATCCAGCAATTACTTCTTCTGTTATTTCCTTTACTTGACCAACACCATGTGTAGGATATAC
>JAEEGL014571437.1_pt1 | contig 24348 bp, 14 predicted proteins | sample 9134231 | NCBI WGS metagenome assembly JAEEGL01 (sample SAMN16246548, study PRJNA631951) | gut metagenome | biome: gut microbiome; feature: rumen; material: fiber-attached | host: Bos | place: Iran: Karaj | collected 2018-10
CGATGAGGAAAGCTCTGACGGCGAGATGGTCATCTATGAATCCGATGATGGGGCATCAACCGAGGAGGCTCTTGAGGGTGCGTCTGAGGCAGCTTCTGATGAGCTGAAGGAAGATGATAAAACTGCAGATAAGGATGCGGATAAGACTGCAGATAAAGATGTAGACAAGGATGCAGACAAGGATGCAGATAAGAATGCAGGCAAGGATGCAGACAAGGATGCAGGCAAGGATGCAGATAAGGACGCGGATAAGGATGCAGGTAAGGATGTAACAGAGTCCGGCGATGCTGCATCTACGGAAGAGTCTGCGGAGGATGCTTCAGAAGCTGAGACTATGGATAACAAACTCCTTCCCGGTAGCGAGGAAAACCAAGATGACGAGTGCTATCTGGCAAAATTCGACTGGGACGGAAATCTTTTATATCAGGTTGACCTCATGAAGGACTTTGCTGATGAAGACGGATATATCTCAGTAAATGGCATGGCGTTGACTGATGATGGTGAGTTGATTCTCAGCTTTGATACCGGAATCTATAAGTACACAGAGGCAGATGGTTTTAAGCAACTGCACAAGGTTGATGAAAATGAGTTCCGTTATTACAACATCATCAAGGGATTTGGCGGAAAGATATTTGTTTCAAGTTATGGCGATGAAGGGCAGGAGCTCTGCACTCTCGATGTTGAAAGCGGCAAAATAAGCGATCCGGTTAAATCAGTTACAGGTTATAACGACATGGCATTTTTTGGCGGAAACGGCTACGACCTTTACATGTCCAGTAGAGAGGGTGTATTTGGTTTTGATGCTGAAAAAGATGAGATGACCAAACTCATGGACTACATTGATTCCGACATTGCGATCACTTCAGCAACAGGCCTAATGGTTGCCATAAGCGATGTGGAATTTGTCGGACTTGTTCCGGATGCTGATTTTAACTACTATGTGGCAAGGCTTACCAAGATTCCGCCGGACCAGGTTGTGGACAGACAGATTCTGACACTTGGCGGATACTATATTGATTATGATGTCAGGAAGATGGCATTTGATTTTAATAAGAACAATGCTTCTTACAAGATCAAGTTTGTTGATTACTCCGAGTACGATACGGATGATAACTACAATGCAGGTATCGAGAGAATGAATATGGATATTGTATCAGGCAATACTCCTGATATTCTTGTTCTTTCAACAAACATGCCTGTGGACAGCTACATCAATAAAGGACTGTTCTGCGATATGAGCAGCTACCTCAATAACGATTCTGAGATCGGTAACGTCGAGTTCCTCACAAACATTCTTGACGCGCTGAGAACAGGAGATAAGCTCTATCAGATCTGTCCTAGCTTCTACACCGGAACAATGGTGGTAAAGCAGAAATATACAGATGGCAAAGATGTTCTTACATTCAAGGATTGCAAGGACCTTATGGAAAAGACCGGTGTCAAGACTGACGCCCTCTTTGGAATCATGACAAGAGACAGCTTTATGGATCAGGGACTTCAGTATTCAGGCACAAGCTATATCAACTGGGCTGACAGATCCTGCAGCTTTAACAGTGACTCATTCATCGAATTCCTTGAATTTGCCAAGGATTTCCCTGAATCCTATCCTGATGATATATGGGATGATTACAAGGACACTCTTTATCGTGAAGATGAATCACTCTTTAACATTGTTAACATCAACAACTTCAGAACATATTCATACCTCAGGGACGTTCAGTTTGGTGAGCCGGTTTCTTTTGTGGGCTATCCTAATGATATGGGAATCAATAACTCAGTTATCATTCCTGACATCAGACTTGCTATCAGCGGACAGTCACAGTACAAGGATGCTGCGTGGGAGTTTATAAAGAGCTTCCTTACAGAAGAATATCAGGACCACATCGAATACTCCTTCCCGATCAGAAAGTCCAGCTTTGAAAAACTGGCTGAGGCAGCCATGCAAAAGCCTTTCTACATGGATGGAGACAAGAAGGTTGAGTATGATGATACCTGGTATATCGGTGGACAGGAAGTTGTAACACAGCCGCTCACAAGTGAAGATGTACTCTTTATGACCAACTTTGTAAGGTCACTTAACATGATAAGCAGCAGTAACACCAGCGTTAACAACATCATTAACGAAGAGGCTTCCGCATATTTCAGCGGACAGAAGAGCGCTAAAGATGTTGCAGATATAATACAGAGCAGACTTTCAATATATGTAAACGAAAACAGCTGATTTTCGAGAGGGGAAAATTATGAAAAAAAGAGTAGTTTGCATTATTCTTGCGCTTTCACTTTGCGCATTTGGATGTGGAACAGCGGCAGTAGATACGCCTGATGCAGGACCTGCAGGCAGGCAAACGCCAGAACAGGCTAAGGAACAGACAGGAGAGGCAAAAGAAACTGAGAAAACAGTTGAGGATGTCGCAGCATCGGAAACTGTGCCAACAGTTCTTGGAGCATCACTTCTTGGTGATACGGATGTTGTCTACTATGATGAGAACTTAGTTCCGTCCGTTGAGCCATACAGTGTCAATGCAGATTTTTCAAACGTAGTATACGATGACTATTTTGAATACTGGTTTGATCTTGCCAATCAGAGCGAGTACAACGATGTAAAGGGCCTCAGAGACGGTCTTATCAAAAACAACTTCGTTGTTTACCGAACAGGTAGCAATGAGTTTTTTGAAATCTATGAGAGCAACAGGTACAACCAGTTTCCGAACTTTGTAACTGTTGATTCGCTCCTTCATACTTATCATCTTTACTTTGCCTATCTTATGAGGCAGACGGAGACAGAGTATCTTGCAGGCACACTTCAAAAGCTCAGCGCTTCAATGCTTGAGAAAACTTCAAGACAGTACAGCGAGCTCTTTGGGACTGAGTGGGAAGATGCAGCACTTCGAAATCTGGAGTTCTTTTACATCGGAGCACTCCTTCAGGATAGCAGCGTTTCAGCTCCTATAGAGCAGCAGGAATTCAATGATGTGGCGAAGTCTGAATATGACAAGATCATGAGCGCTTCCGATATTGATAACTGCGCACTTACAGGACTTTTTGAGGACTATACACAGTACAAGCCTCGTGGCTACTATGAGGGCAACGAGCAGCTTGAGAATTACTTCCGCAGTATGATGTGGTACGGACGTATTCCTTTCGCTTTGGATAATGATAGTGCGCTTAAAAGTTCAGTTCTCATGTGCCAGGCAATTTCCGAGGACCCAGGGGCGTGGAACAGCATCTACGCCATCACAAGCTTTTTTGCCGGAGCATCTGATGATCCCGGATATGAAGATATGAAGACCGTTATCAGTGATGCTTACGGAGAGGTTTCTTCACTGCAGGCTATGGCAGCGGATACAGCTTCTTTTGATAAGTTAAAGGAGCTGGTAAAAGACCTTAAGCTTCCGATGATCAATTCAATTCCTGTTGCAGAGGGCGATGATCCTGTCATTCCTTCCTACAGGTTTATGGGACAGAGATTTACGATTGATTCCGCAATCATGCAGCGCCTTGTTTACAGCTATGTAAAAGAAAATCCAAGCGGTGACAGAAGATATCTGCCTGATGCCTTAGATGTGGCTGCAGCACTTGGCTCAGAGACAGCTCTGCAGATTCTTACTGACAAGGGCGATACAGAGTTTGAGAATTACGCAGATAATCTGATTCTTTCAAAAGAGCACTTTAACAATTCAGATCCTAAACTCTGGAATGCAAGTCTTTATGCCGGCTGGCTTAATGTTCTGAGACCTCTTTTTGAGAAGAAGGGCGAGGGCTATCCGTCATATATGACAAATGACGAGTGGGTAAAAAAGAACCTTGAGACCTTTGCAGGTTCTTATGCAGAGCTCAAGCACGACACCATTCTCTATATAAAGCAGCAGATGGCCGAGATGGGTGGAGGCGAAGATGAAGTAAGGGATGACAGAGGTTATGTTGATCCTCAGCTTCTAGTCTATAACCGCTTCATCAATCTTTCCCAAAAGACAAGTGACGGCCTTGAAGCTTTCGGAATGCTCGGAGCGACTCAGAAAGAGGATTTGAGCAGGCTCACTGAGATTGCAAAGACTCTTCTTTCTATTTCTGAGAAAGAGCTTAAAAATGAGGCTCTCACCGATGACGATTATGAGTTTATCCGCAGCTATGGCGGCAGCATCGAGCATTTCTGGAGAGAAGTAAACAGGGATGAAGAGGGCAACGAACCTTACAATGGATATGACTGCCCATGCCCTGTTATCGCTGATATCGCCACAGATCCTAACGGCTCTGTTCTTGAGGTAGGAAGCGGAAAGGCAGATTCCGTATATGTTGTTTTCCCAATCGATGGGGAACTCCATATCGCAAAAGGCGCCTGCTATACTTTTTATCAGTTTGAACAGCCAATAACAGACAGGCTTACAGATTCTGAGTGGGAAAAGATGCTCAGTGGCGGATACCTTGATGATGACTGGAACTGGGTTGAGGTTACAGAAAAACCACAGCAGCCTGAGTGGACTCAGAGCTATCGCGTGAATTAAAAGATGAAGAAGACATCGCAAACACATAACAGAAAAACTACAAGATTGCTACTGCTATCCTTAGGGATAGTAGTAGCTTTTTGTGTTGCTATGTTTGCGGGGATTTGTAAGGGGCTGATTTTACAGGAAACCGGGATTTCCAAGTGGGTGAATTCACGAGATAGTGGGATTTCTGAGTGGGTAGATTGGCAGGAGAAAGAGATTTCGATTTCGGATGGATATGCGATACGTCTCCATGCACATAAAGTGATCATTACGGACGAGCATAAGAATACGACATGGGAGAGTACCAAGGAGTACCATGTTCAGGACATTCTGGTAGCTGACCTCGACAGTGATGGCGACGATGAGCTCATTGCCCTTGTCTGGAAGCGAGGCAAGTATGGAAATGCCATGCCTTTCTGGATAAAAGAAAATGACAATGCCATATCTCAGCATCTTTTTATCTACGACCTTAATCCCGATGGGACGGCATCCCAAAAGTGGTTCGCATCTGAAATAGGGACTCCTATACGCCGAATGAAGATGATGGAAAAGAAGCCTTCAATCCTATTTACAGAGACAATTGAAGATGACAATGATCTGTGGAAGTGGGATTATTTTGGACTTAAGAATCTAGATAATGAAGTCAGGTTCATAGCCTTTGGCGATAATATCATTCACAAAGAAATCTATGAATATGCCTATAAGGCGAAAGGCGGAAACTTTGATTTCTTATATGAGCCTTTTTTACCTGAGATAAAAGAAGCAGATATCGCAGCAATCTGTGCAGAGACAATACTTGTCGATGATGAGAGCGCAGTAAGCGGATATCCCAAATTTGGCTCGCCCCTTGCAGTTGGCGAAGCAATAAAAAAAGCCGGATTCGATATCGCTGTGTGCGGAAACAACCATGCCCTCGATAGGGGAATCTATGGAATTGACGTCGCTACTAAGTTTTATAAGGAAAACGGAATTACCTGCATCGGAATCCAAGGTAGCACAGATACTGAGTACAAGCCCTACGAGTGCATCTCTAAGAACGGCATAAAAATCGCACTTTTTTCCTATACATATGGAACTAATGACATTGATGTATCGGCGAAATATTCTTATGCAGTTCATTATCTTCCGCAGGAGATGGGGAATGAAGACACCAAAGCCGGTGTAGATGAGGCTGAAGTAGATGAGAAACGAATAGATATAAAAGAGAATAATAATACTGAAATGTATTTGGATAGAGAAAAGCTAGATGGGGCTTATTTAGATGATGAAAAGCTAGATGGGGCTTATTTAGATGATGAAAAGTTAGGTGGGAGTTATTTAGATGATGAAAAGTCAGATGAGATAATGAAGGATATAAGTAGAGCCAAGGAAGAAGCTGACGTAGTAATTGTCTTTGCTCACTGGGGAGAAGAGTACAGTACTGAGATTTCTGAGTATCAAAAACGTATGGCGGATTTCTTTGCAAAAGCCGGAGTAGATGCAATCATCGGTTCACATCCTCACGTGGTCCAGCCTATGGAAACTCTAAAGCGCCCGGATGGTCAGGATATGACAGTCTTTTACTCCCTCGGCAACTTCAGGGCCTATCAGGGCTTTTCGCTTGAAACCAAGCAAGGTGCCGAAGCAATCCTCACCATCGAGCACACCTTCGACGGCGTCCGCATCACCTCAGCCTCCATGGAACCAGTCAACTCATTCGTTGATTATTAAAGCAGGAAATGTAATCGATTAAAAAATGACGTAATAGCACACAGAATTTACGCTTATATTTAGGCTTTTCAGAAAATATAGGTAGGGCTTTTTTTTCTTTACCCCTAAAATTCAAAAATAAAGATTTAAGCGGAAAGTTTTGAGTGATTCAAGAGTGATAAAAAAGGATGAATACCCTCATAAACATAGGATTCTAAATACACAGGTAAATGAAAGTTGAATTATCAGAATAAGTTGAGAATTGTTTCTCGCTATAAAACAATAGAAAAACTATCCTACTATTAAATCTATAAAAAACGGATTTAAGAGGTAGTGAAAAATAAACCTTACCCTTCAAAACGAAAATCATCAAAAATGCAGGTAGAAATAGCATGTAATTGCAATAATTCAGTAACTATTGAGCGTAAATGAAAAAAGCTTATGATTCGCAATCATAAGCTTTTTTTCAAAAAGACGTCCGCTGATTTCTTGTCCGCAATCAAACACCGCATTTCCCGCATGAGCACTTCGCGGCGTCCAAACACCGCATTTCCTGCATGAGCACTTCGCGGCGTCCAAACACTGCATTTCCCGCATGAGCACTTCGCGACGTCCAAACACCGCATTTCCTGCATGAGCACTTCGCGGCGTCCTATAATAATCCATCAAGCACATTTTGCCGGTTTATTCTCGGACGGAGCTTTCTTCTTGCCGAGGCCGAGGATGAGTCCGTGAAGCTTCTTGAGAAGAATGGCGGATGGAACACCGAGTGCGAATACTACGAGGACGTAGACGATAACGTACTTGATGTGGTGTGGTGAGTTAACACCTCCGTCAAACTGCCATCCGAAGAGCTCTACGAAGAGTCCGTGGATGAGGTAGAACTCAAGTGTAATGGTGCCCATGAACTTCAGGAACTTGTTGCCAATCTTGACCTTCATGCCAAGAAGAAGGCAGGCAAATACGAAGTCTGTTGTAACGAGCATTTCGCCGAGAAGGCTGATGCGTCTTCTGAGTACTGTGTCAGGTGCGCCCCAGTTCTCTCCGTAGTATCCGAAAACATTGCAAAGAGTGCGTGAATACTGATAGAGAGGATAAACTGCAGCAACTGCGATGATAAGGTAAACCCAATAGTATTTCTTCAAGTGGGGTACAATTTTGTCTTCATATTTTGCAAAGATGATACCGATTGGGAAAAGATGTGTACAGTTCCACCACCACTCACCGCGCATCCAGTAACCATTGTGGTTGATGCGGGTTCCGAGCAGCATGTAAAGAGCTACAAAAAGAGTAGTTGCAAGAACTGCAAGGTGATCGTTCTTTATAAATTTAAATGACAGATAAAATGCAAGATAGAAGAATGGGAGCACGATCACATACCATGTATTTGGGTTGCAAAGATCGATGCTGCTGAGGTACAGAAGTACCTGCTTGCCATCCATTTTTTCTCCGATGAGAAGTCTTGCTACGAAGAAGATGATGGTTGTGGTGTAAAGAGCAAGAACTACAGGAAGGATTCTTCTGGAAATGAAGCCCTTAAGATAGTTTTCTTTGGCATGGAAGCTCTTGTATACACCATAGCCGTTAAAGAATAAGAACACTGAAACGAGCATGAATCCAAGCGGAACAAAGAAGTCAAGACCGTGAACTATACGTGTCTTGGGCTGAATCCATGATGCTGCTGTCTTCTGGCCGATGTGATGAAGCATGATGCAGATGGCCAGGAAGCCCTGAAAAGCTTTGGTCTGTTCGAGTGATAAAAAGCCGTCATTCCACTTTTTGACCCCAACAAACTGTGCACGCCATAACAAGATGACGGGCAGAATGAAATAAACTGAATAGATTAGTTGTTTCATACGTAACCTCCTTATTTTACCCCAACATTGATGTTAGTCTTTGGCAGGGATTTTGGCTACGCATTTGTTTTGAAGATTATGTCATTTATTGCGGAAATTTAAGCGTGTTTTTATTCTGATTCGTCAGCGGAAATCTGCCAGCCGGTTCCGTAGTAGAGACTTCTGTATTTCTTGGGCGTCATGCCGGTTTCTTCCTTGAAAAGCTTGATGAAATGACTCTGGGATGAAAAGGCAAGATAGGAAGAAATCTCCACGAGAGAGACCTTGCTGTAGCGAAGCATGTTTTTTGCCTTATCAATCTTGGCAGTTCGGATAAAAGAGCTGACGGATACGTTCATCTCACTCTTAAAAAGTCTTGAGATATAGCTCACTGATTTTCCAGTGTAGGAAGCCAGATCTTCTATAGTAATTCTGTCTTTTATGTGAGTATAAATATAGCTTAGGCAATCGGAGACAGGCTTGGAGAGCGCCTGGGTCTTCTTTAGGATTGCCATGCGCTTTGTGTAATCGAGAACCATCTTATTATGAAGTGTTCCGATTTCTTCTTCCTTTGAGATAAAGTCAAGCTGACTGATGTAATAGTCGCTGAGCCTGAAAGAGACCTCCATTTCCATACCGTTGTCGACGCAGGTTCTGGACATTATGGCTGCGGTAACTACGAAGTGATACTTGAGGTTCACCACAGGGTCTTTTGAAAGAACACCGACACCTTCCTTGTCCATAAAGCGGTTCTGTCTGCAGTTCTCCATGATCGCATCGATGTCCCCCGATGCAACCTGACTATAAAAAAGAAGTTCATCATTCTGTTGTCTGTGAACGAAATCATGTTCATCATTTATTAAGTTAATACCAGGCAGAATCTTGTAAGCCATAGTGTAGCGTTCCTCGTAATTCCAATATTTTCATTCCTGAATAAATCCATAGTGTTTTCAATTTCGATAATTATTTAATAATACATTCATGCTGTAATTTTACCATAAAATGTCAAGAATATGTTATTTTTGCTCTCCATTTGATATATGTATATGAGCACTGATGCTATCATACTTCTTAGTTGGGAAGAATGAAGAAGCTTGTATCGATTGCAGGCTTCGGGAGAAAAAAGTTTGAAAGGGAGAAGTGCATGAAAAAAGTATTTTTGAAAAGGGCATTGCCTTTTGCTCTGTCCTTTGCCATGACTTTTAACATGTCTGCTTTTACTGGGGTAGCAAGAGCAGAAGAAGGTGGCGAAACAGTGGATGATTCCTACAGATTAGTTTGGTCAGAGGAATTTGACGGCGACACACTTAATACTGATGACTGGAATGTAGAGCAGCATGAGCCCGGATGGGTTAATGCAGAGCTCCAGAGATATACTGCTCTGGATGAGGGCAATATCGAGGTTTCAGACGGAACACTTAAGATCAAACCTCATGTAACAGGCGGGGAAAATGCAGGCGAGGCTACTGATACAGAGGATGCTGAGCAGCCTGATATTTCAGAAGTTGAAAAGACGGAAGTTTCTTTTGATATTACAGTTGCAGACAACGCTGCTACTTCTACAGCAGCAATACAGATAAACTTTGGAAAAATAGATGATTCCGAAGAGGGTACGGCAGCAGCGAGTGTTGTTATTTCAGATCTTTCACTCAAGGACACAACCGAGGGCGAAGACAATGATGCCGAGCTTCTTAAGAGTGCAGCTTTTGAGAACTCATGGGACTGGAGCTTTGGAAGTACAGCTCCCGGTGAAGGCACAATTGAATTTTTCGACGGCTTTGCAAAAGTAGATGTTAAAAATGCAGGAGAAGCCAACTGGAACGTACAGCTCCAGCAGGGCGACATCGAGCTCAAGGCTGGTCACAGCTACAAATTTACAATCAAGGCAGCTGCCACAGCAAACAGAAAGATTGAGCTTTCACTCCTTGATCCTAATAAGGACTATTATTGGTACGGCGGCTCAGTTGGATATATTCCGGGTGCTGATATTGAGATAGGCGGAGGCACACAGACTCCTGTTTCTTCAGATAGGACTATCACTTCCGGACGTATCACAACTCAGGGCAAGCACGACTTCACATACGGAAGATTTGAGACAAGAGCCAAGGTTCCTTACGGAAAAGGTTACCTTCCAGCTTTCTGGCTCATGGCTACAGATGAGAGCTTCTATGGACAGTGGCCAAAATGTGGTGAAATCGACATCATGGAGGTTATGGGACAGAACGTCAACAAGTCCTATCATACAATCCATTATGGCTATAATTCAGGCACAGGTCACAAGGAAAATCAGGGAACCAAGATTCAGACTGAGACAAGTTATGCTGATGATTTCCATGATTTTGCAGTTGAATGGGAGCCAGGCCTCATCACATGGTTTGTAGACGGCGAGAAGGTTTACGAGACAAGAGACTGGTACACAGGAACTGATGATGATAACCAGGTTACATATCCGGCTCCTTTTGACCAGAACTTCTACGTTATCCTGAACCTTGCAGTTGGCGGAAGCTGGGTTGGTTATCCTGATGACAGCGTTTACGAGGCAATGAACGATCAGAGCTTTGAGGTTGATTATGTCAGAGTTTACCAGAAGTCTCAGGAAGAGTACGAGAGACTTGAGTCAGAGGCTAAAAAGCCTGTGGCAGAGGAGAAGACATTCAGAGCTCCCGATGAGTCAGGTAACTACGTAGTAAACGGAGATTTTTCACAGAACATCACACTTGAAGGCGCAGACGGAGATGTTACTGACAACTTCAAGCTTCATTTAGAGAGCGACGGCGAGGGTACAACTTACGAGGTAAAAGATAATGCAATCACAATTTACCCTTCAGTAGTAGGCTCACAGAATTACAGCATACAGTTAAAGCAGCCCGGTATTGCAATGTACAAGGGATGGGAGTACGAGCTTTCATTCGATGCAAAGGCAAGTGAGGCAAGAGATATCGTAGTTGATATCGAAGGCCCCGACAGAAGCTGGGTTAGATATCTTTCAGATACAAATGTATCTTTGACAACTGAAAACACTAACTACATTCTTTCCTTCACGATGAATGAGAAGAGTGACACAAATGGATGCCTTGAGTTCAATCTTGGTAAGCTCGATAGTACGGCATCTGTCACTCTCTCAAACATCAGACTTACTCACAAGTCCGGTGAAGAAGTTAAGGAAGAGAATTTGAAAGTAATAAGACCTGACGGAAACTATGTTTACAACGGTGCTTTCGATCAGGGTGACAAGAGACTCGGATACTGGGAGTTCTCAGAGGAAGATGCAGAGTACATCTCTGTTGTTAACGCAGGTGGAAAGAGACAGCTCAAGGTGACAGTTCCTGAGGGAGAGCAGGTAACTGTTTCACAGACAGGACTCAATCCTATTGTAAGAGGAACTTATGAGATCAGCTTTGATGTAAGATCAGAGGATGGTCAGGGAGAAGTAAAAGTTGATGCAGCCGGAACTGTTTATAATGTACAGGCAGGCGCTGAGATGGTTCAGTTCTCCAAGAAGTTTGAAATTACAGAGGATAAAGACAGAGCGGCTTCATATGTTTCTTTTGCCTTTGATAAAGCAGGAACATACTATATCGACAACGTGACTCTTTGCGAGTCAGCACTCATCAAGAATGGTTCCTTTAACGCAGGACTTGCAGGTTTTTCACCTTATGTATATGACACTGTTAAGGCTACCTACGTTATAGACAGCATGAATGGCAACGACAATGCTTTTGCCATCACAATCGAGGATACAATAGCTGATTCTTCAGCAAATGAGTGGTATGTACAGCTCAATCAGGACGGCATTACACTTGAGGAGGGTAAGACCTACAAGCTTTCCTTCAAGGCAAAGTCAAGCATTACAAGAAATATCTCATACTGCATGCAGCAGTTTGAAGGCAACTGGACTAATTACAGCGGAACAGGCCCTGTAGAGATCGGTCCTGACGGCTACAGAACATTCTCAAAAGTATTTACAATGAACTATCCTACAGATACAAATACAAGATTTAACATCACACTTGGATCTGTCGGAGGCGTTAGAATTACTGAGAAACACGACGTTTATATCGATGACATCAGCCTTGTAGAGGTTGAGGGTGAGACAGAGGATCCGGGTGAACCTGTAACTCCTAATCCATCCACAGACCCTGAGAATCCTGATGAGCCTGTGACTCCGAACCCATCTACAGACCCTGAGAACCCTGATGAGCCTGTACCTCCAAGTCCTTCTGCTGGTACTGAGTCACCTTCAGAGCCTACAGCAACGCTTGTTACAAAGTGGGGTTCAACCTACTATGTGACTGAGGATGGTGCTAAGCTCACTAAGTTCCAGGAAATCGATGGAGTGACATATTACTTTGCAGAGAAGAACGGAGCTCTTGTAAAGAGCGATTTCATAACAGAGGGCGATGATACATACTACGCCAAGAAAGACGGCGCTATCGCCAAGAGCGAGATCGTGAGCAGATGGGGTTCTGAGTATCTCTTTGACGCAGACGGCAAGCTTCTTACAGGTTTCAACAACTTTGACGGTGCTACTTACTTTAGTAATGAAAAGGGCAAGATCCTCAAGTCAACATGGATTGATGCTCCAACAGGCAGATACTATGTAAAGGCAGACGGCAAACTTGCCAAGGATGAGACAATTTCCAAGTGGGGCAAGAAGTATACCTTTGATGCAACAGGACTTCTCCTCAAATGAGTCGTACATTCCTGAATGTGAAGTTCATGAATGCAACAACTTTGGGCATAACGTGTGGATAATTCATGACACGGCAGACATGTTTTTATCCCATGTCTTTCTTCATAAACCTTCATAAAATATTCGTAAAAATCCCTTTAGGTAAACGCCTGAAGGGATTTTTGCAATTCTGATATAAATCCCAGGAAAGGTATTATATAATAGTAACGATTGGCTACGAATATAGGCATTTTATCAGTAGTAAATCACATTTTTAAATATGTTTAATTGGAGTAATTTATGTCAAAATGGATGATAGCAAATAAGAAAGCCGATTTCGACAGGCTCGCCAAAGAGTTTGGAATCAGGAACATTACGGCTAGGCTTATTGCGAACAGGCTTATCACAAAAAGAGAGAATGAAGAAGCAGAATGCTCAGATGAAGCGGTCAGAGCATATCTCGGCTGTGATTTAGATGTACTACACGATCCCAGGCTCCTTGCAGATGCCCAAAAGGGAGCGCAGGTGATGCTTTCCAAGATCAGTGAAGGCGCAAGGATCAGAGTTATCGGTGATTACGATGTGGATGGTATATGTTCATCTTTTGTTCTGGTTTCGGGACTTCGCATGTTTGGAGCAGATGTTGACTGCGTGCTTCCGGATAGAGTTAAGGATGGCTACGGACTTAGTATCAAGCTGGTGGATGACGCATACGCAGCCGGCATTACGACGATCATTACCTGCGATAACGGAATTGCTGCTTCCGAGCAGATCGCACATGCAAAAGAGCTGGGGATGACAGTAGTCGTTACAGACCACCATGAAGTTCCCTTTGAAGCTGATGAAGCTGGCAACAAGAATGAAATTCTTCCTCCTGCAGATGCAGTCATTGACCCTAAGAGACAGGATGGAGATTATCCTTTTTCAGAGATCTGCGGAGCTGTGGTAGCTTATAAGTTCCTTCAGGTCATGGCAGATGTTGCAGATGAATTTACTATTGGAAAAGAAGCATCTGAGAACCAGGAAGGTGTGGTTATCGGCGATAGACTCATAGTTCCAAGTGTAGATGAAAAGGCAGCATTTTTTACCGAGATGCTCATCTTCGCCGGAATTGCTACAGTTTGTGATGTTATGACCCTTCGCGATGAGAACAGGGTCATTGTCAAAAAATCCTTAAGCCTCATTTCAAACACATCCAATAAGGGACTTAGGGCGCTTATTCACGTGACAGGACTTGATGAGAGCAGGATCAATGCTTTCCACTATGGATTTGTTATTGGACCGTGCCTCAATGCAACAGGAAGACTCGACCTGGCAAACAGGGCGCTTTCTCTTTTCTTTTGTGAGGATGGCAGTGAAGCAGCAAGGATAGCAGCAGAGCTCAAAAACCTCAATGACAGCCGCAAGGATATGACTAAGCTTGGTGTGGATGATGCAGTTGCCATTGTCGAAGAGCAGGCTAAAAACGGACTTCCAAAAGTCCTCGTTATCTACCTTCCAGAGGTTCATGAATCAATTGCAGGTATCATCGCGGGCAGGATCAAAGAGAAGTACTACAGACCAACCTTTGTTTTGACAAAGGCTTCAGATGGAGGTGCCAAGGGTTCTGGCAGATCAATCGAAAAATACGATATGTATGAGGAGCTTACTGCCTGCAAGGAACTTTTTACCAAGTTTGGTGGACACAAGATGGCAGCAGGATTGTCACTTCCTGAGGAGAACATCGAAATTCTGAGGGAAAAGCTCAATGAGAACTGCACGCTCGCAGATGAAGATTTTGAGCCAGTTCTTCATATTGATATGGTGATGCCGCTTAAGTTCGCGGATATGGATCTTGTCAGGGAATTTGAGAAGCTTGAGCCTTTTGGAACAGGCAATACCAAACCTGTATTCGCGCAGAGAGATGTGACACTTCTTTCCGGCAGGATTATGGGCAAAAACAGAAATTGTGGTAAGTATCGCATTACTGATGAGAGTGGTGTGAGCTGTGAAATGGTATATTTTGGAGATATGGAAAAGTGGCATGAATTCCTTAAAAAGAAATATGGAGAGGCTGCTGTAAATGATCTCTATAATGGGAATACCGATGGAAATATGAAGGTACATATCGCATATTATCCTGATATTAACAGTTTCCAGGGGCGCGATAGTCTCCAGATCATCATGAATGATTTCATGTAAAGATCCCCTAAAACCACAAAAACACACGCGTCGGCGTGTGTCTGCGGTTTCTTATGAGGGGGAGATAGTGAGTAGTTAACTCACTTCTTGATTATTATATTATCAGCAAATTGTGAATAAATTGTGACAGAAATATAAAAATTAGAATTAATCAGATTTAATTAAAGTTAAATTAAAATTAACTTAATTTTAGCTTAATCGATTAAGGAATTCAAATGGAGGTAACACTATTATGAAACTGAGTAAACTGCTTGAAGAATTAAAATGTGAGGTGACTGCAGGCAATTCTGCGAGGAAGATCGACCCTGAAACTGTGGAGATCACTGAAGTTGTCAACGACAACAGAAAGATTTCCGAAGGATCTCTTTTTATCTGCATCAAGGGTGCTAACTTTGACGGACACTCCTGTGCAGCAGAGGCAGCAGAGAAAAAGGCTGCAGCAATTGTTGTTGAGCATGACGTGGAGCTTCCTGAGGGTTCTGAGATCGCTGTTATTAGAGTTGAGAGCACAAGATACGCAATGGCTTTCATTTCAGCAGCATATTTTGATCATCCTGCCAAGAAGCTTAAGACCATCGGTATCACAGGTACCAAGGGCAAGACAACAACTACATACCTCATTAGGAGCATGCTTGAAAACGCTGGACACAAGGTTGGCCTTATCGGAACAATCGAAGTGATCATCGGTGACGAGCATATTCACGCAGAGAATACAACGCCTGAGTCATTTACTCTTCAGGAGTATATGGCAAAAATGGTAGAGGCAGGCTGCGACAGCGTGGTTATGGAGGTTTCATCCCAGGGACTCATGCTTCACAGAAGCCAGGGCTTCATTTTTGATATAGGTATCTTTACAAATATTGAGCCTGACCATATAGGACCTAATGAGCACAAGGATTTCGAGGACTATATGCACTGCAAGGGTCTTTTGTTCAAACAGTGCAAGGTCGGCATCTTAAATGGTGATGATATTCATACTGATGATATTCTTGAGGGACATACCTGTGAAGTTGAGACCTACGGTTTCCAGGAGGGCGTTGATATCAGAGCCATCAACCTCGCTTACATCAGAAAACCCGGCGAACTCGGCGTATTCTTTGACACTGACGGACTTATCAATATGCATGCCCAGATCAAGACTCCGGGTAAATTCAGCGTATATAACGCACTCTGCGCGATTGCGGTAGCAAGACACTTCGACTGCACTCCTGAGGAGATTGCACCTGCACTTCTTGATGCCAAGGTTAAGGGCAGAATCGAGATGGTGAAGGTATCAGACGAGTTTACACTCATGATCGACTACGCTCACAACGCAATGGCGCTCAAGAGCCTTCTTACAACACTTAAGGACTATCATCCAAACCGCCTTATCAGCGTATTTGGATGTGGTGGTAACAGGAGTAAGCTCCGTCGTTTTGAGATGGGTGAAGTGAGCGGTAAATATGCGGATTTCACAATCATTACTTCTGACAATCCACGTTTTGAGGAGCCGGAAGCAATCATGGATGATATCGAGACCGGAATGAATAAGACTGACGGTAAGTACATCAAGATCACCGATAGAAAAGAAGCAATACGCTATGCCATCGACCACGGCGAGCACGGTGACATCATCGTTCTTGCAGGCAAAGGTCACGAGGACTACCAGGAAATCAAAGGGGTTAAGTATCCCATGGACGAGCGCGTCATCATACAGGAAATTCTTGACGAGCGTAAATAAGTGGCTACCCGGACGGCTTGTGGGGGAATAAAAATATTTGATCGGAGCTCAGAGGGCTTAACACGCCGATGAGCCCTTGGCGGCATCATTTCGTGCAAGGGCACTCATGATGCCAGGTCTCATCTCTGTAGCCCTCAAATCGCCCGAGTCAAATATTTTGTATTCCTCCACAAGCCTGTATGTGAATTTATAAACTTAGTCGTTGATGGAATTGTGGTTACGATATTGAGTTAATGTAGATATGAGTAGATAAGCATATTTTGGGATACTTGATTTGATTTATTATGCTTGGTGATGCCGATAAGTGAGATTTAATATGGAAATCTGTTGAGGTAAGCGAAGACAAAACTAACGTTGGAGGAAGTTTGTGACTGCATTTGAGTATGCAAATGTGATAATTGATATATCGCACGAAAAGGTGGATAGGCCGTTTCAGTATAGGATTCCTGAGAGATTAAGGGGGAAAGTTGATGTTGGAACGCCTGTAGAGGTGCCTTTCGGCAGAGGAAATACGCTGAGAAAGGCGTATGTAATTGAGCTGACTAATGAGGCGAACTGGGAGCCGGATAAGATCAAGGAGATTGCGGGAATACGCGAGGATGCGGTTTCTGCGGAGGACATATCCATCAGGCTTGCAGCGTGGATGAAAAGTCATTACGGCTCAACTTTTTCTGCTGCGCTCAAGACCGTGCTTCCTGCCAATAAGAAGCAGGCGCGACAGACGCATAAGTTTGTTTCACTCAGGATGAATCTCAGGGAGGCGACCGAGTACTATTACGAATGTGTCCGCAAGAAGCAGAAGGCAAGAGAGAGGATCATGAAAGAAATCCTTGAGACGCCGGATGAGAGGATACCCTACGAGCTTATTACCAATAAGCTCAATGTCAGTGCAGCCACCCTTAAGAGCCTCAGCGACCAGGGAATCATCAGGATTGAGGAAGAGGAATATTATAGAAAGCCTGTGGCCGGTGACAGTTCAAGGTATGGTGCTAAGGTGCTGAGCGAGGAACAGCAGCACATTGTGGACAGCGTAGCTTCTGATTTTGACAATGGTAAAAGAGATACTTACCTGATTCACGGTATTACGGGAAGTGGCAAGACGGAAGTTTATATAGCGCTCATTGATGAGATGATAAAGAGAGGGAAACAGGCTATTGTCCTGATACCTGAGATCGCTCTTACTTATCAGACTCTGATGAGGTTTTACAGACATTTTGGTGACAGGGTGTCGGTCATGAATTCGTCTCTTTCTCCGGGAGAGAAATTTGACCAGATGGAGAGGGCGAGGACCGGCGACATTGATATAATAATCGGCCCGAGGTCAGCTCTTTTTACCCCGTTTCCCAACACGGGCATCATAATAATCGATGAGGAGCATGAATCTACCTATAAGAGTGAGAATATGCCCAAGTTTCATGCGAGGGAAACGGCTATTGAGCTTGCAAAGCTTGTTCCCGGTGGCGCGTGTGTGGTGCTGGGTTCAGCTACGCCGTCACTTGAGTCCTACTACAGGGCTGAGAGGGGCGAGTACAAGCTCTTTGAACTAAAGAGAAGGCTGACAGGCGGGACACTTCCTGAGGTTGAGGTGGTTGACTTGAGGGAAGAGCTCAGAAGCGGCAACAGATCTATTTTTTCCAGAAGCTTGCAGCAGCTGATGGAGGATAGGTTACATAAGGGAGAGCAGGCAATGCTCTTTATAAATAGAAGAGGTCTTGCGGGATTTGTGTCCTGCAGGTCCTGTGGTCATGTCTTTAAGTGCCCTCACTGCGATGTTTCTTTGTCCGAGCACAGAGGAGGAAGGCTCGTCTGCCACTACTGTGGCTACGAAGAGCCAATGCGTAAGATTTGTCCGAAGTGCCAGTCCAAGTATGTTTCATCCTTTAGGGCAGGAACTCAGCAGATTGAGGACGAGGTCAAAAAATTCTGGCCTGAGGCCAAAGTACTTCGAATGGACGCCGATACCACAAGGGCTAAGGGAAGTTACGACAAGATACTTTCCTCTTTTGCCAATAAAGAAGCGGATGTCCTGGTGGGAACGCAGATGATAGTCAAGGGACACGACTTCCCGGACGTCACTCTCGTGGGAATCCTGGCGGCGGACATGTCGCTCTATGCCAGCGATTACAGGGCAAGCGAGAGAACCTTCCAGCTCCTGACGCAGGCTGCGGGCAGAGCGGGAAGAGGGGACAAAAAGGGTAATGTCATAGTTCAGACCTACCAGCCCGAGCATTACAGCATTCAGACCGCTGCAAGGCAGGATTACGATGCCTTTTACGAAGAGGAGATAGCTTACAGAGACCTTCTTCGTTACCCGCCGATTTCACACATGATGTCGGTGCAGGTACAGAGTAAAGACGAGGCGGAGGGAATGCAGTTTTCCAACAGACTCCGCGCCATGATGGAGATGAAAAAGACTCCGGGAGCCGTATTTATCGGACCGGCAGCAGCTGCAATCGGCAAGATCAACGACGTCTACAGAATGGCTGTTTACGTAAAAATGGACGATTACGAGGGACTTACAGCCTACAAGGATATGCTGGAAGCCTTTATCAGGGATCAGGAAGACCAGGGAAGACTGCGAAATATTTCCGTGCAGTTCGATTTTGATCCGGTTCATGGATTCTGAATATAAATGATATCTTGAGAAGAGTTTCTAAAGTGCGTTACTATAGGGCATTTCATGAGAAATTTATTCAAGGTATATTTAACTTGACAAATGTGATAAAATAAATTGTGCAAAAGGCAATTTGAAAAGGAGAATAAAATGGCACTTAGAACAATCAGAGAATATGGCGACGATGTGCTTGAGCGTAAGTGCAAGGAGGTTAAGGAAGTAACCCCCAGGATCAGAGAGCTCATCGATGATATGCTTGATACAATGTACGACGCAAACGGTGTTGGACTTGCAGCACCTCAGGTAGGAATTCTTAAGCGCATCGTAGTAATAGATGTTTCAGCGGAGGCAGATAGCCCGATCATTATGATCAATCCTGAAATCCTTGAGACAGACGGAGAGCAGACAGGATATGAGGGATGTCTTTCTATCCCCGGTAAATCAGGGGTTGTGACAAGACCCAACTATGTTAAGGCTAAGGCTTACGACCTTGATATGAATGAGTTCATCATCGAGGGCGAGGAGCTTCTTGCAAGAGCAATCTGCCACGAGCTCGATCATCTCGACGGACATATGTATGTTGAGAAGGTTGAGGGCGAGCTCGTAGACAACGAAGAGCTTATGCAGGACTCAGAGGACCAGGATTGATCCTGTTCCCATACAACTACTACACTCAGAAATAGGACATAAATGTTAGATCAAAAGACGATGGAGCTCCTTGTGAGCTCCTTTCCTAAAATATTAGAATATGGCGTGAAGGTCACGATTCCGCTTGCCGTTATCGCCTTCGTTCTTTCTACCATCCTCGCAGTCTTTGTAGCGATGGTTCAGTACGCAAATGTTCCCGTCATCAGGCAGGTGTGCAGGCTCTATATCTGGATTATCAGAGGCACACCTCTTTTAGTACAGCTCATGGTGGCGTTTTACGGACTACCTCTACTTGGGATCAGATCCAACCCGTTTGTGATGGCGGTTATTGTTTTTGCGATAAACGAAGGTGCCTACAGCGCTGAGACCATGAGGGCAGCAATGGAAGCAGTACCGGCCGGACAGCTTGAGGCGGGCTACTGCGTCGGCATGAACTATATGCAGATTATGTGGCATATCATTCTTCCCCAGGCCTTCAGGACAGCTTTCCCATCGCTGTTTAATGCACTTATCAGCATGGTAAAAGATACTTCGCTTGCATCCAGCATAACTGTTGTGGAGATGTTCACGAGGACCAAGCAGATAGCAGGCCAGTCCTACAATTATCTGCCTCTTTATATTGAAGTAGCAGCTGTTTACCTGATTTTCTGCACTATTTTGACCTTTGTACAGAAAAAAGGTGAGAAGATACTCGGCAGCTACGGCGTCAGAAAATAAGTATTTACAGATAGAAGGATTTTATGGCATTACTTACGGTTAAAAACATCCATAAGGCCTTTGGAGACAACAAGGTCCTGACAGGTGTAGATATAGAAGTTAATAAAGGCGATGTGGTGTCCATTCTTGGCCCCTCGGGCTCAGGTAAGACCACACTTCTTCGCTGCATCAACTTTTTGGAAAAAGCTGACAGCGGAGTTCTTTCTTTTGACGGAAAAGACTATGATCTTTCACATATATCCAAGAGTGAGATCGCAGCAATCCGCAAGAAGACGGGCTTTGTATTCCAGAATTACAATCTTTTTGCCAATAAGACAGTTATTCAGAATGTGACTCTCGGCCTTACTTCTGCAAGGAAGATTCCAAGGGAAGAAGCTGATAAAAGAGCTATGAAAGTGCTGGAGAAGGTTGGCATGGGAGATTACAGGGACTATTACCCCAGCCAGTTGTCCGGCGGACAGCAGCAGAGAGTAGCAATCGCCAGGGCACTTGCAACCGACCCTAGCATTTTGTATTTTGATGAGCCTACATCCGCCCTTGACCCTCAGCTTACTTCCGAAGTTTTGGAGGTTATGAAGAGGCTCGCGGTAGATGGCATGACAATGATCGTCGTAACTCACGAGATGGGCTTTGCAAGGGATGTTTCGTCACACGTCATCTTTATGGCTGACGGGAATATCATAGAAGAGGGAGAACCGGCAGAGTTCTTCACTTCACCTAAGATGCCAAGGACCAGGGAGTTTTTGAGGCTTACGGAAAACTGATGAATCCTTGAATGAAATTTATCGCGGATTTTGTGATAAGAGATTCAAGAATACATATATTGCAGCGTTGTTTTTTACTAAAAAAGGAGAATATTATGAAAAAGAAAATCGCAATCGCACTGTTAACCATGCTTACAGCAGCATCTGTGTCCGCATGCGGAGCTTCAGCAGACAGTACTACAGGAACTGCTGGTGGCGAAAGCAAGGAAGCTACTGCTTCAGCTGATGATCATCTTGCACGCATCAAGGCAGCAGGCAAGATCACAATCGCTACTGAGGGCGTTTGGGCTCCATTTACTTATCACGACGAGACAACAGATGAGCTGGTTGGTTTTGATGTAGAAGTTGCAGCAGCTATAGCTGAGAAGCTTGGTGTTACAGCAGACTTTAAAGAGGTTGCTTTTGACGGAGGCCTCACAGGTGTCACAACTGGCACATTCGATATGATGGCAAACGGCGTAGATGTTACAGATGACCGCAAAGAGACCTATGACTTCACTGATCCATATGCCTATGATCATGCAGTAATTGTTACTCTTGCAAGCAATGACACCATCACATCTTTTGAGGATTTGAGCGGTCTTACAACAGCTAACTCCGCCGGCTCTACATATGAAGTTATGGGAAAAGAGTATGGCGCAACAGTTTCAAATGTCGACACACTCGGCGAGACAATGACACTTGTACTTAATGGTACAGTTGATGCGACAATAAATGCCAATACTTCAGCTCAGGATTACTTCAATACAACAGGCACCAGGGACCTTAAGGTTGCTGCCATTGACCCTGAAGTTACAATGTATGCAGTTCCTCTTGCAAAGGGCGCTGACAACGACAGCCTGAGAGAAGCTATCAACAAGGCAATTTCAGAGCTCCGTGCAGAAGGCAAGCTTTCAGAGATTTCAATCAAATATTTTGGAGCAGACATAACTGCTGAGTAAAATGATACCATTCCGGTGTTTAAGTGCTGTTAAAGCGGTTAGCGCCGGAATGAATTTATAATTGGGAGTAGGAGATAGTTTAGATGCGAATAGTATTTATGGGAACGCCGGACTTTGCAAGGTCCGCACTGGAAAAGATAATTGAGGCAGGGCACGAGGTAGTGCTTGTAGTGACTCAGCCCGATAAGCCAAAGGGCCGTAGTGGAGAGTTGCAGGTTTCAGATGTTAAGGCCTGCGCGCTTGAGCACAATCTTCCGGTTTTTCAGCCTGTTAAGATAAAAGAGGCAGAGCATGTCGCTTACCTTAAGAGCATAGAGGCTGATATCTATGTAGTTGCTGCCTTTGGACAGATTCTTTCACAGGAGATTCTTGATATTCCTAAGTTTGGCTGCGTCAATATTCATGCATCTCTTTTGCCTAAGTACAGAGGCGCTGCGCCGATTCAGCAGGCTATTCTCGATGGGGAAAAAGAGACAGGTGTCACCATTATGCAGATGGCTGCCGGAATGGATACAGGCGATATTCTCATTCAGCGCACAATTCCTATTGAAGAAGATGAGACGGGAGGCGGACTTTTTGATAAGCTCTCAGTTCTGGGCGCAGAGCTCATTGTTGATGCGCTTCCTATGATTGAGAGAGGTGAGCTTACTCCGGTTCCTCAGGATGAAGAGAAGGCTACCAAGTGTGGCAAGCTCAGCAAGGATATGGGTAAGATCGACTTCACAAACAGCGCAGAAAAGCTTCGCAATCTCGTAAGAGGCCTCAATCCATGGCCAAGTGCGTACACCTACCTTGATAAAAAGATGCTGAAGATTTGGAATGCATCCGTAATCAGTGCTAATGATGTTGTGGCACTTGGAAATGGAGTTTCAGCCGATGAGCTTGAGAGGGCTGAGGCAGGAGTGGTTGTAGCGGTATCTAAAGATTCTTTTGTCATTAAGACAGGAGACGGCTTCTTAAAGGTTACTGAGCTTCAGCTTGAAGGCAAGAAGAGGATGAGCGTAAAGGACTTCCTTCTTGGATATAAACTGAATGCAGGCCAGAAGCTTGGATGAGGAGTATTTAATTTATTTATAATTGTGGTATTCAAAAGAGGAATATTAGCAATTGAAAGAAAAATAAAGGTAATGAAAAGAGGGGATTGTTATGTATTACGGAAGATTAGGGTATGGATACGGAATTGATCCGATGTATATTTTGACTCTGATAATGGCAGTGGTTTGCATGTTTGCAAGCTTTCGTGTGTCATCAGTGTATAAGAAGTTTTCAAAGGTGCGCAGCATGAGCGGACTTACAGGAGCTCAGGCGGCTCTTGAAATACTCAGGAGAAACGGAATCACTGATGTTGCAGTAGTTCATGTGGGCGGTGAACTTACAGACCACTATGACCCCAGGACCAAGACCGTTAACTTATCAGACAGCACTTATGGCTCAAACAGCGTGGCAGCAGTAGGCGTAGCTGCCCATGAGTGTGGACACGTTCTTCAGCACTACAATTCATACATACCACTTAAGATAAGAACAGCGATTGTTCCTGCTGCTAATATCGGCTCCAAGGCAGGAATTCCTATCATCATTCTCGGAATGTTCCTCAGCGCTTCACCTCTTATTACGATTGGAATCTGGGTATTCTCACTTGCAGTTTTGTTCCAGGTTGTGACACTTCCGGTTGAGTTCAATGCTTCACGAAGAGCACTTGTGATGCTTGAGGACTATGGCATCCTCGGTCATGAAGAAGTTGCCATTTCCAGAAAAGTACTTACTGCCGCTGCCATGACCTACGTTGCCAGCGCAGCTTCCGCAGTAATCCAGCTTCTTCGACTCATGATGCTCAATAACCGCAGACGATGAATTTTCAATGATAAAAAGCTCCCGAGCCAACAGATTGGTTCGGGAGCTTAATTGTTATTTTCGAATGCCACGAGGGACGGTTCTTTTGACTTGAAGACACAGGGACGGTTCCAATGTCATTTAGATAAGGGTACCCCCTAGTTCCCGTTTTAAAAAAATATATTTGTTCATTAACAGAGGTGTAAAAGCCTCTGTTTTTTTGCGCTTTTTCACAAAAAAGCGCTTGACA